>Ga0308165_1000198_pt1 | contig 145141 bp, 116 predicted proteins | sample PhyWR2_FD_201032 | JGI IMG/M metagenome (GOLD analysis project Ga0308165, IMG submission 201032) | Phyllosphere microbial communities from UC Gill Tract Community Farm, Albany, California, United States - DLSLW.R2 | ecosystem: Host-associated > Plants > Phyllosphere > Unclassified | place...
CTAAATCCTTATCCAAACATCCAACCCCTCTACTCCTGCGCTCCCGTTTTACCGGACTGCAAAGATACTAATCTTTTTAACTTTACCAAATTTTATTTCTAAAAAAATTAAAAGTCTTTATTGATCTCTATCCATCTGTAGATAACATTAGTCTTATCGTTTCCGCCTCTTTAAAAGCTCTTCTGCGCTACCGATTAACTCTCGTTTTTCAGTGGGGCAAAGATAAGACGACTTTAGCATATAAAACAAACGAGTAGATGATGAAAAATTGAATTGTGGGGAAATACCTATAGTAAATTACTGTTTTACAATGCTTTTAAGACCAAATTATAGTTATCCACATTGAACGAAATAAACTTTTGAACGAAATTTGAGGTGCTTTTTATAGGCTTGAGGTCGATTTCTTCAAAAAAAAAGTGACAATCTTCATAGGACGACATCTAAAATCATTTAGAATTCATTTATAAATCATCTAACGAAAATTTATTGTGATATGGTGTCGCTCCCATGGAGCTCATAATATAATAACATTTTTTCTACAAAGTTTTCGCTCCTCCGGAGCTTGTACTTATTTAAGAACAACTTGTTTTTATGTAAAGCTTATATTATTTAAAGATAGTAGATATTCTACTTTACAATCTAATTTTCTAATCTTAATGTAAAAACCGAAAGCTTACTGTAGACTTTCAACTTAGCCCTGATCGCAGCATTGTCTGAGCTCATTTTCTTTGTAAAAAGAAAATAGCGAGTGCGGAGAGCGGGAAATAGCTCCTAAAAAATCATTGAAAGAAAAGTATAGATGATCTTGAGAAATACATCTATATATAAGGATGACAAAATCTTATTGTAAGTCTGAAGGCAGAGCAATATTATTTTGTTTCATATACTCACGAAGCTCATTGTATTTATCTTCGTAATCGTTTGTACCACATTTGTGAGAGATACTACAGATGTCGGATGGTTTTATATCGAGTATACCAGAAACTTTTGTAAGAATCTCGAGATTGATTTTCACTTTTGAATTTTCTATATCCGAATACGCTTTTTGTGAAATCCCCATTTCAAACGCCATGTATTCCTGGGTAAGGTCACGGTCACGTCTTATTTTTCTGATAGTTTGTCCACAAATTTTCATCACACAATAGCTTTAGTAGTTTTCGGTATATTTTAGAAGTATATCTAATAGCCTCAGACAAAGTTAGTAAATACCTTTGTCAAAACATTACATAAGCAGCATGATATTTATTTTCAGGCTCTCGAAAACCTTTATGTAAGGGAGATTCTGTAAAAAAATATTGTTCGCTGCGAGACACAAGACTTATGGAGACGCAAAAATTTAATTATGACAATAATATTGTCAGAGCATTCCTCTATGCTACTATCGTATTCGGAATTATCGGTTTTATTTTAGGTTTAACCGCTGCATTGATGCTTTTTTATCCTGAATTGCCTGAATTTTTATTTGGTACTGATGATACAACCATTCAGAGTTTAAGAAGTGGTAATATTCAGGGATTAGTCAATTCTCAGGGTGCGTTAGGATTTGGTAGAATCAGAATGCTTCATACGAGTGCGGTGATTTTCGCTTTTGTCTGTAATTCATTCTTCTGCGGTGCTTATTATAGTATGCAGCGACTTTTGAAAACCAGAATGTACAGTGATACGCTTTCATGGATACATTTCTGGACATGGCAAATTATGATTATTGCCGTAGTGGTTACTTTCTTAATGGGAATTAATACCTCAAAAGAATATGCTGAACACGAATGGCCAATCGATATTTTGATTACTTTCTCTTGGGTAATTTTCGGGATCAATATGTTTGGAACGATTGCCAAAAGAAGAGTGCGTCATTTATATGTAGCCATCTGGTTTTATATTGCTACATGGATTGCGGTTGCAATGCTTCATATATTCAACAACCTCGAAGTGCCATTATCATTTACAAGCTGGAAATCATATTCTGCTTATGCAGGCGTGAAAGACGCATTGGTACAATGGTGGTACGGTCATAATGCGGTTGCATTTGTTTTGACGACACCGGTTTTAGGGTTGATGTATTATTTTATGCCTAAAGCAGCAAACAGACCTGTGTTTTCATATAAACTTTCAATTATTCACTTCTGGTCATTGATCTTCGTATATCTTTGGGCAGGACCTCACCATCTTCAATATACGGCTTTACCAGCATGGGCTCAAGCCGTGGGAACAGGTTTCTCAATCATGCTGATTGCTCCATCCTGGGGTGGAATGCTGAACGGATTATTAACTTTAAGAGGAGCCTGGGATAAAGTAAGAGAAAATCCTATTCTGAAATTCTTTGTTGTTGCGGTTACCTGTTACGGAATGGCAACCTTCGAAGGACCGCTTTTAGCTACAAAATCTTTAAATAAAATCGGACATTATACCGACTGGGTAATTGGTCACGTTCATTTAGGTGCTTTAGGATGGAATGGTTTCATGGCATTCGGAGTTATTTATTACCTAATCCCGATCATGTGGAAAACCGAACTTTGGTCTAAAAAATTAGCCAACTGGCATTTCTGGCTGGGAACTTTAGGAATTATTTTCTACGCAGTGCCAATGTATATTGCCGGATTTACTCAAGGTTTGATGTGGAAACAATTCAATCCGGACGGAACATTATTGTGGAAGAACTGGTTAGATACCGTTACTGCAATCATTCCTTACTTTAAAATGAGATTCTTGGGCGGATTATTTTATCTGAGTGGAGCCATTTTAATGGTTGTCAATGTTTACAAAACAATCAAAGCAGGATCGTTCCAGAAAAATGTTCCTGCAGAAGCACCAGCTTTAGCCAATGTTGGTTCAGGCAGAAAAGAAGGCGAAGGTGTACATCTTTGGCTGGAAAGAACTCCTCACCTATTATCAATATTAGCTTTTGTAGCAATTGCAATCGGCGGATTGGTAGAAATTGTTCCTACACTAACTGTAAAAAGCAATTTACCAACGATATCTGCTGTGAAACCTTATTCACCGTTAGAACTTGAAGGTAGAGATCTATATGTAAGAGAAGGCTGTAACTCGTGTCACTCACAAATGATAAGACCATTCCGTGATGAAGTAACAAGATTTGACGGCAAAAACGGGCAGTATTCTAAAGCCGGAGAATTCGTTTATGACAGACCATTCCTTTGGGGATCAAAAAGAACAGGTCCCGATCTTCACAGAGAAGGTGCAAGAAATCCAGATTCATGGCACTTAAAACATATGTACAACCCAAGAATTACTTCTGCAGGTTCTATTATGCCACGTTTCCCTTGGTTGATTACCAATAAACTGGATCGTTCTCAAATGATTGATAAAATGAAACTGATGAAAAATACTTTTGATGCTCCGTACACTAAAGCACAGATAGACTCAGCCGATCGATGGGCAAATAGTCAGTCACAAGCGATTGTAAAAAGAATTTATTCTGAAGCTACCGATGTAAAAGACCAAATGGATAAAGAAAAAATTGCCAAAGGAAACAACTTCGTTCCGATGGAGCAAAGAGAAATCATTGCAATGATCGCCTATCTGCAAAGATTGGGAACCGACATCAAAACGACAGACATTAAGACAGCAAGTGTAGATTAATTTTAAATACAATTAAAATGAAAACAAGAACTCCCATATCTATATATATAGCAATAACGATTGGTATTACTATAATGGCGTTCGAAATGTTCGCACAAGATGCCAATTATTTTTCCACACCTCTATTTTGGGCATTGCTGATCATTATTACGATTTTATTGCTCATTATGAATTCTATCGGTGATTTGGTAGAAAACGAAAGATTCGCCAGACTCACCGATGAAGAAAAGCAGGAATATATCACCAACAACACAACTCCATATTTCCAGAGGCTTTGGAACTCGGCTTTCAAGAAACAATCGCAGTCTGAAGAAAAAGATATTCTGATCGATCACGGTTTCGATGGGATTACCGAGCTCGACAATTCTTTACCCAAATGGTGGATTGGTCTCTTTTATTTCGGGATGATATTCTGTGCAGTTTATCTCATCGCTTTTGCTTTCACAGATTACGCTCATCCCGAGGCGGAATATGACAGAGAAGCCAAATTACAGTTGGCATCTATTGCAGAATACGAAAAAAATGCTCCGCCTATCAATTTGGAAACTGCAAAATACAGCGCAGATTATATTGCAGAAGGAGAGCAACTTTTTAAAACCAATTGTGTAACCTGCCATGCAGACGGAGGAAAAGGCGGCATCGGACCAAACCTTACCGATACACACTGGATCAACATCAAAGAGAAAAGTTTGTTTAAAAATGTCTTCTGGATGCTCGAAAACGGTTCTCCAAATAATCCTACAATGCGACCTTTCATTAAAGAAGGAACCATTACAGGAAGAGATGCAGAAAAAATTGCATCCTATATTTATCACATCAATCAGGAAAAATCTCCTGTCACAGAAAAACAGGGTGGCGCAGCCCCACAAGGTGAATCTGTAAAATGGCAAGAATAATTAACTCATCTAAATATATATAAACTATGAATTGAATCTCCACCAGATGTATGTCACTGTTGTAACTCAACTAACATCTGAAAACCTATTCACTTTAAATATTCCATAATATTTAAATTTCAACGAGGCATACATCAACACAAAAACCTGTTCACTGAGCAGGTTTTTGTATATTAAATATACCACATATTTAGAAAATTTTAACAAATTTGCCGCGTTGGCAAACATATTGCTCATATTTCAAAATAAGCCCTTTCAACGGGCTTTTTTCAAAAAAAAGTTAAATCATGGTACAGCTCATCAAATTTCAAATTTTTAAAATTTAAGTTAAAATTCGTATTTTTAAAACCGATGATCAAAAAACACTCATCAATCAAAAAAAAGTATTTATTGGCTAAATCACAGAAATTTTGAAAATAAAATTCAATAAAAGAAAAATTCTCAGAGGTATTGTAATTACAATTATCTCTTTTATCGTTTTAATCATACTGCTCATCTTAAGTTTAAGACTTCCTGCGGTTCAAAACTTTGTAAAAGATAAACTGATCGTTTACCTTGAGAAAAAAATAAAAACCAAAGTAAGTCTCGACAAAGTATATATCGGCTTCCCAAACAGTCTGGTGATGGAAAACCTATATCTGAAAGGTCAAAATATCGATACATTGCTTTCTGCAAGAAAAGTAGATGTCGGTTTAGATATGTGGAAATTGATTAACTCTAAAGCCGATCTTACATCAATTGATCTGGAAGGCGTTCGTGCAAACGTAGTTAGAAATCCTCAGGGAAAATTTAATTTCGATTATATCATTGATGCGTTTGCAACTTCAGATAAAGAACAGGAACAAAAACCTTCGAAGCCTTTTATTATCTCTTTAGATAAAATTAAATTAAAGGATATCGGGGTTACTTTTAATGATCAGCAGTCGAGAAATGATATTAAAGTATATTTTAAATCTTTCGATACACGCGTAAAAACCTTTGACCTTCAAAACAATTCGTATGCTGTCAACGATATTAATCTTGACGGATTAAAATTAAAACTGAAACAGGATTTGGTGAAGGAAGTTGCTGCCAATGTTGAACAAAAAGTAGATTCTCTGAATCAGAAAAAGGCGATGAAATTAGGTTTAAACAAAATAAACCTGACAAATTTTGACATAGACTATGGCGACGACAATACCAAAACTTTTGCAAAAGTTATCTTCAAAGAATTAAGCACAAAAGTAAACAGCATTGATCTTGAAAACAATGATTACAATGTTGGAAATGTTTATTTAACTGGAGCAAATATTTATGCCAACTTATTTCTTCCGACAGAAAATGCCAATCCTAAAAACGAAGAAAAACCTGAAGTTTCAAAAAATTCCGCAAAAGAAAAAGCAATGAAAGTTCTTTTGGGAAAACTTCTTTTGAACGATGTGAAAGTTGTTTATAATAACACAGCAATCGCTCCCACAAAAAGCGGAATGGATTTTAATCATCTTAATTTTGGCAAATTAAATATAGACGTCCGAAATTTTAAAATGGAAAACAATGGTTTTGCAGGAAGTGTAAAATCAGCAGAAATACAGGAAGCAAGAGGTTTGAATGTACAGAAATTCAACACCGATTTTGTGTACGCAGAAAAAGAAGCGTATCTGAAAAATCTTTACTTGCAGACTCCGAAAACAATCTTACGAGACGAAGTTATTTTAAATTACAATTCGATTGACCAATTATCATCCAATCTTGGAGCGGTAAAAATTTCTGCCGACATCCGTGATTCTAAAATCGGGTTTGCTGACATTTTAAATATTGTTCCTACTTTAAAAAACACGGCACCGTTCAACAAATATCCGAATGCTACATTGAATGTAAATGCTTTAGTCAACGGAACAGTGAATGATTTAACGATTCAAAATTTAAAAGTTTCTGGTTTAGACCAATTGAGAGTTTTGGCTTCAGGGAAAATCAAAAATGCGATGAATCCGGATCAGTTGTATTATGATTTGAAAGTAGCAGAACTTGCGTCTTCATCCAAAACCATTTATAATTTAGTTCCGAAAAATACGATTCCTAATAATATTACTTTGCCTTCTTCATTTACAATCCGAGGAACGGCAAAAGGTACGACGAAAGTTGTAGATGCTAATGTACGTTTAACTTCCACTTTAGGAAATGCTGCCGTTATTGCTAAAGCCGATATGCGCAGAAAAAACAGAGAAACTTTTGATGTAAAAGCCAATCTACAGAGTCTTCAAATCGGAAAACTGATTCAAAATAAAGATATTGGAAGCATTACCGCCCAGATCAATGCAAAAGGACAAGGTTTTGATCCGAAAACAATGTCTGCAAATCTTTCGGGCGATGTACAATCTGCAACTTACAACGGCTATACTTATCAGAATATGAATCTGAAGGGTAAAATAAACCGTGGCGCTTATGATATTGATTTAAACTCAAAAGACCCGAATGCCAATCTACATCTTGCCGCTTCCGGAGTTTATGATGAGAAAAATCCTACCGTAAAAGTTAATGGAAACATCAATAAATTAGATCTTAATAAATTAGGATTCTACAGTTCACCAATGATTATTGCCGGTGGAATTGACGGAGATTTTAAAAGTCTCGATCCTGATAATTTAAACGGTTATCTTAATTTAAAAGATTTTGCCATTTCAGATACCAAAGAAGTATACCCTATTCAGGAAGTTAGGCTAAATGCAGTTTCTACGGCAGACTCAACTTTAATTAAATTCAATTCGCAGATTGCAGATGTTGAACTGAACGGTAAATATAAACTTACACAGATTTTCGGAGCTTTAAGCCAAACGATCAATCAATATTATCAGTTTCAAAAACCTGGTAAAGCACAGAAAATAGATGCCGGACAATTTTTCACCATCAATGCAACGATTAAAAATGATGATCTGATCAGAAAATTTGTACCAGATCTGAAAAGCTTTGAAACCATCAATATTACAGGAAATTACAACGCAGATTCTCAGAAAATAGAATTAGATGCAAAAATTCCACAGGTTTTATATGGAACAAATTCTTTAGAAAATACAAGTTTAAAGATCACCAACGAAAATCAGGCTTTACAATACAATCTTGATGTTGTTGCTTTGAAAAGTGAAAGTTTTGCTATAAATAAAGTGAATATCAATGGTGATGTTGCCAATAACATCATTAATTATAATATCACCACAAAAGATGATAAAGACGAAACGCAGTTCCTGATTGCAGGGAATGCCAAATCGATGAATGACATTACAGAAATATCACTGAATCCTAATGGTTTAAAATTAAATTATATGGATTGGACGGTTGCTGAAAACAATAAAATTCAGATTTTCAGTCAGGGAATTGTTGCTGATAATTTCAAACTTTCCAATTCGGGAGCAGAAATTTCTTTGCAGTCTGAAAGCAGCTCACCAACCAGTCCGCTGAATGTTTCTTTAAAAGATTTTAAAATAGAAACAATTACAGAGATCATCAAAAAAGATTCACTGCTGGCCAAAGGAACCATCAACGGAACAGCACAATTGAGAGATTTAACCAAAAACATGACCTTCACTTCAGACATCAATGTTTCTGATCTGATCGTTTATGGAAGTCCGGTTGGGAATTTAGCGATAAAAGTTAATAACCAATCAGCGAATCTTCTGAACGCTGATATTGCACTTTCCGGGAATAATAATGATGTGAAAATCTTAGGAAATTACAACACTTCTTCGAGCACGTTTGATTTAAATTTAGATATGAATCAGCTTCAAATGAAAACACTTCAGGGTTTTTCTATGAACGCAATTACAAATACGGAAGGTTATCTTTCGGGAGATCTTAAAATTACCGGAACGACGACTGCACCGAAAATTCTTGGAGATATTAAGCTTAATAATGTTGGCTTAATGATTTCACAAACGGGAAGTGATTTCAGAAACATCAATGATAAAATAGGATTTACCAACCGCGGAATTGAATTTGACGACTTTAAAATTAATGATAAAGACGGAAATTCTCTGAACATCGACGGGCAGATTTTAACGCAGACTTATAGAGATTTTGCATTTAATTTAGATCTGAAAGCTAAAGACTTCAAAGTTGTAAATTCTGAAAAATCAAACGATGCCATGATGTACGGAATTCTGGCGATCGATGCAGCATTAAAAGTTGGCGGAAATCTAGACTTACCAAAAGTTGACGGAAGATTGTCTGTTTCAGAAACAACCGATTTCACTTTTGTTCTTCCGCAGTCTAGCCCTTCGTTGCAGGAAAGAGATGGTATTGTAGAATTTATCGATCAGGATCAGGTTGCTTTAAATAAAACCATCAAAGCCGATTCTATTGATGCACAAAGCCCAATTAAAGGATTGGATGTAAATGTAAATATAGAAGTAGATAAAGAAGCGAAAATGTCGATCATTATTGATAAAGCCAACGGAGATTTTGTAAAACTTCAGGGTGAAGCAGATTTGACAGGCGGAATTGACCCTTCAGGAAAAACGACTTTAGTCGGCGTTTATCAGGTAGAAAAAGGTAGCTACGAAATGTCTGTAAGTCTTCTGAAAAGAAAATTTGACATCCAAAAAGGAAGTACCATAACCTGGACCGGCGAGCCTACAACCGCAAAACTAGATATTACGGCTATATACAAAACGGAGGCAGCACCTATTGATCTTGTGGAACAACAGTTTGCAGGTAATCCTGCCGATCTTAATCAATTTAAACAAAGAATTCCGTTTAACACTTTATTGATTCTAAAAGGAGAACTGCTGAAACCTGAAATATCTTTTGATATTACTACAGACGAAAAAAACAATGCCGTATCTTCTACCGTGACAGAAACAATAGACGGAAAACTTGCTCAATTACGACAAGATGAAAACGAAATGAACAAACAGGTTTTTGCCTTGCTTTTACTGAACCGTTTTATCGGCGAAAATCCTTTCGAAAGCAATTCCGGAGTGTCTGCTGAAACCATGGCGAGACAGAGTGTAAGTAAAATTCTTTCGCAACAGCTTAATAATATTGCCTCAAATCTTATCAAAGGCGTAGACCTTAATTTTGATCTTGAATCAACAGAAGATTATTCTACCGGAACTCAGAATACAAGAACCGATCTGAATGTAGACATTAGTAAAAAACTACTGAATGATCGTCTGAAAGTCACTGTAGGAAGTAATTTCGGATTGGAAGGTGAAGCGAGACAAAACGAAAATACGACCAATATTGCCGGAGATGTTACCATAGACTACAGCCTTTCCAGAGACGGAAGGTATATGCTGAGAGCTTACCGAAAAAATGATTATCAGGTAGCTTTGCAAGGACAAATTGTAGAAACCGGAGTCGGATTTATCATCACTTTAGATTACGACAAATTCCGTGATATTTTCCGTAAATCTCGAAATAACAGAAACAGGGAAATTAAAGAAAACAAGAGAAAACAAGATAACCAAGTTGTAGAATTTAAATAATGAAGAATAAGTTTAACATATACTGCAAATATTTTTTGGCATCAGGAGTTACAGTGGCAGTTATCTCGTGTAGCAATACGAAATTTCTAAAAGACGGACAGATGCTCTATACAGGAGCAGAAGTAAAAATAGAAAGTGATACTCTTTCCAAAAAAGAAAAAAGTGAATTGCAGTCAGCACTCGAAGAAAATCTTACTCCAAAACCCAATTCTTCTTTTCTTGGATTAAGACCAAAATTATATGCTTACAATGCAACTTCGGAACCCAAAAAAGAAAAAGGCCTGAAATACTGGCTGAAATATAAATTTGGAGAAGAGCCTGTATTGCTGGGAGATGTTGATAGAGAATTTAACAAAGATATTATTGTCAACTATTCTGAAAACAAAGGGTATTTTAATGCAAAAGCAAAATACGACACCGTTTCAAAAAATAAAAAAGCGCAGGTAATTTACACCTTAAATCCTGGAGCACGATATTTGATAAGCAATGTGAATTTCCCACAAGATTCTACGCTCATTAACAGTGAAATTCAGAATTTAAAAGCGAAAACTTTACTTAAAACAGGAAATCCTTTTGATCTTGATGTCATCAAAAACGAACGACAAAGAATTGACGATGGTTTAAAAGATAAAGGTTTTTATTACTTCAGTCCGGATAATATTATCGTACAGGCAGACAGTACAGTTACTAAAGAGCCGAAAGTAGAACTCATTGTAAAACTGAAAGACAACACTCCTAAACTGGCGACCGAGCAGTTTACAATTGACAAAGTAGTCGTTTTTCCCAATTATAATCTTCGCGATGCGAAAAAAGGAAAATACAATATCCCAATGAATCCTGATTCTTTAAAAGGATATGAGTACAACGATATTTACGTGGTTGATCCTGATAAAAAATTTAAACCCAGAATTTTTGACCGAGCTTTATATTTCAACAAAGGCGATATCTACAACAGAAAAGACCACAATTTATCACTTAACAGATTGATTAGTCTTGGTGTTTTTAAATTTGTAAAAAATGACTTTGTAGTATCAGATTCATTAAATCATAAGTTTGATGCGTATTATGTTTTAACTCCGAGAGAACTTCAATCTTTGCGTTTGGAAGCTTTAGGAAGAACCAATTCTGCCAATTACGCAGGAAGTGAATTAAATTTAAACTGGACGCAAAGAAACTTTTTCCGTGGCGCAGAACAGTTTAAAGCTTCTGTTTATGGAGCATTTGATGTACAAATTGGTGGGCCTGAAGATGCTGAAAATATTTTCAGAGCAGGAACCAATGTACAATTATCGATACCAAGAATTGTGGCGCCTTTCCGTTTCAATTCTTCGAGTGCTTTTGTACCGAGAACCAATATTAAACTAGGCTATGAGTTTCAGAACAGAACCACTTTATACTCTTTAAATACATTTAATGCATCATTTGGATATCAATGGAAAGAAAATGTAAGAAAAGAACACGAACTTAATGTAATAGATGTTTCTTTAATTCGTCCGGCAGATATTACTGAAAAATTTGTAACTAAATCTCAAGGCAACCCTTACCTTCAAAGAATAACTGAGCAACAACTTATTTTCGGGCCAACGTATTCTTACACCTACTCCACCACAATGCTTCCGAGAAAAAACACATTTTACTATAAAGGAATGTTAGATTTGGCAGGAAATATTACAGGTCTTGTGACGGGATCCAATGCAAAAGAAGGAAAGGAGAAAACAATTTTCGGAGTTCCTTTCAGCCAATATGCTAAGATTGAAAATGATGTAAGATTCTATCATAAGTTTAGCGAAAAAACATCTTTCGCTTCAAGATTTATTGCAGGAGCTGCCATTCCGTACGGAAATTCAGAACATATTCCTTTCTCAAGACAGTTTTTTGTAGGGGGAAGTAACAGTATCAGAGCGTTCAGAGCAAGAACTTTAGGTCCTGGAAGTTACGATCCTAGAGGAGAAGATAATAGCAGAGCTGTTTTTGATCAGTCCGGAGATGTAAAATTGGAACTGAATGCAGAATACAGAGCCAATCTTTATAAATTCTTAAATGTTGCCGCATTTGTTGATGCCGGAAATATCTGGTTGATTAATGATGACATCGATGATGAAGGAGTCAATACAAGACCGGGAGGGAAATTTTCAAAAGAATTTTTAAGTGAAATTGCTGTAGGAGCAGGAGTTGGTTTACGACTTGACTTTTCAATTTTAGTTTTAAGACTTGATCTCGCAATGCCTTTGCGTGTTCCTTATTACGAAAAAGGTGACCGATGGGCTTTTGACAGAATCAATTTTGGAGATTCGAGCTGGAGGAGAGATAATTTGATTCTAAATATTGCAATTGGATATCCTTTCTAAAAATCATTGTAGCTGAAAATAGTTTTTGGTTTATTGCATGCAAACAATATATATTCAATAGGAACGGGCTTTAGCCCGTTTTTTAGTTTAACACAATTCATCAGGCTTTAGCCAAAACTTCTATTACATTTTTTAATTTTAAAATCAACAGGTAATTCATTAAACTGCTATTTACACTTCACCATGCAAATTTATTTTCCTTTGTTTACTAAAATTCACGTTAAGGAATAATCTTTGCGTTAAATTGTGAAACAATAATATTGTCATTTCTTGATTTCAAATTGAAGACAATATTAATATCATCAAATCACATCTATTAATATTCTACTATGCTAAAAGAACTAAAATTTTTCTGGGAAACCGTCAAAGAAACATTTACAGAATGGAATAATTCATCAGCGTCCAATGACTCAGCAAGTCTTGCTTATTATGCTATCTTCTCAATTCCCGGTTTATTGATTATCATTATCTGGATTGCCGGATATTTTTTCGGTGAAGAAGCAATTCGCGGACAGATCAGTACACAGATCAGCGGACTGATGGGACAGGATGTTGCGCAAAGTATTCAGGATATGATTGCAGGAGCGCTCATCGATAAAGAAAATATTTTCATGAAAATTGTAGGAATCGGATCACTGATCTACGGTTCTACTACCCTATTTTTTCAATTACAGAAGTCTTTGAATAACCTTTGGGATGTAGAAGCGGCACCCAAGAAGGCTTTAATAAAATTTCTCCTCGATCGAGCCAATTCTCTAGGTATGATTCTTATTTTAGGATTTTTACTGATGATTACAATGGTTTTATCATCATTAATTGGATTATTTAATAACTTCATTACCACCTATTTCGGTCTTGAAACTTACGTAATTGTTGAACTTATTAATTTTTCAGTAGGATTTTTAATCATTGTTGTTCTTTTTGCATTGATGTTTAAAGTACTTCCGGATGTAGAAATCAACTGGAAATCTGTTTGGAAAGGTGCTTTGCTTACGGCAGTTCTTTTTACTTTAGGTAAATTTTTACTAAGTCTTTATTTCGGACAGTTTAAACCTACCTCAGCATTCGGAACTGCAGGAACAGTAATTTTAATTATGATGTGGATTAATTATTCGTGTATGCTGATTTTCTTCGGCGCCGAATTTACCAAAGTCTACACCTATAAAAGAGGCTATAAGATTGAGCCCTCAAAACATGCTAAATGGAGCAGTGCTAAACTTTATAGACAAAGCCAAAACCAAAACGAATCTACACCGGTTTAAAATAAAAATCCTCCCGAAATTTTCAGGAGGATTTGTTTTTACATTCTGTTTACAGTTCTTATTCCCAGTAAACTTAATGATTTTTGTATTGTTCTCGCCGTGAGGTCTGATACATTTAAACGAAATTGTTTAAGATCTTCATCCTCACTTTTTAATATCGGATTGCTTTGATAGAATGAGTTATATGTTTTAACCAAATCATACAGATAATTGGCCACTAAAGCCGGACTTAATAACTCAGCTGCTTTTTCAACAGTTGCTTTATAATTAGATAAAAGCATAATCAGTTCCTTCTCATATTGATTAAACTCAATATTGCTGACTTCTTTATATTCATAATTTGCTTTAGCCAATAAAGACTGAGTTCTTGCATAAGTATAAAGAATAAACGGACCTGTATTTCCATTAAAATCAATACTATCAGCCGGGTTGAATAACATCTTTTTCTTTGGGTCTACCTTCAACATAAAATACTTCAATGCAGCCTGCCCGATAATCTCATAAGAAACTACCTTTTCTTCATCTGCAAGCCCATCAAGTTTTCCAAGTTCTTCTGTTTTTTCTTTTGCAGTTTCAAACATATCCTGCATCAAATCGTCTGCATCAACCACTGTTCCTTCACGGGATTTCATTTTACCTTCCGGAAGTTCAACCATTCCGTACGATAAATGGAACAACTGGTCTGCCCATTCGTAACCGAGTTTTTTTAGAATTTTAAATAAAACCTGGAAATGATAATCCTGCTCGTTTCCTACCGTATAAATTAATTTCTGAATATTATTTTCTTTAAAACGCTCTACCGCCGTTCCCAAATCCTGAGTCATGTATACTGAAGTTCCGTCTGAACGAAGCAGAAGTTTCTCGTCTAAACCTTCATCCGTTAAATCACACCAAACCGACCCATCTTCTTTCTGGTACAAAACTCCTTTATCTAAACCTTCCTGAATAAGGTCTTTTCCCAAAATATAAGTATTACTTTCGTACTGTACCTGGTCAAAGTCTACTCCCAATCTTTTATAAGTCTGATTAAAACCATTATAAACCCAAGAATTCATTTCAGCCCAAAGCGTTCTTACTTTTTCATCACCACTTTCCCAGTCGAGAAGCATTTTCTGAGCTTCTTTCATTAAAGGAGCATCTTTTTTAGCCTGATCTTCTGTGCTTCCATTCGCAATAAGTTCAGCTATTTCTCTTTTGTATTCCTGGTCAAATTTGACATAATAGTTTCCTACGAATTTATCTCCTTTCACCTGATCCGTTTCCGGAGTTTCCCCTTTTCCAAATTTTTCCCAAGCCAACATCGACTTACAGATGTGAATTCCTCTATCGTTAATGATTTGACTTTTTATTACATCATAACCAGCTTCTTTAAGAATCTGAGCTACAGAAAAACCTAACAAGTTGTTTCTAATGTGTCCCAAATGCAGCGGTTTGTTGGTGTTTGGTGAAGAATATTCCACCATTACAGTTGCGTTTTTCTTTTCTATATTTGAAAACTGTTCAGCCACCGTCTTAAATTGATCAACAAAGAACTGATTTTTAACTTTTACATTTAAAAATCCTTTTACTACGTTAAAACTTTCGAGCAATTCTGTCTGAGTTGTTAAACCTTCTCCTAATTCTACCCCAATACTTTCAGGATTTTTCTTCAATTGTTTTACCAAAGGAAAGGTAACGATAGTAAAATCTCCTTCAAACTCAGTTTTATTTTCCTGGATTTCGAGTTTTATATCTTTCAACTGATATACATTAAGGATAACCTCTGCCAGTTTTTGTTCTAATATATCTTTAATATTCATGGGTTTATATTATTGTTGAGACCACATATAAGTAGTCTTAATATCATATCACAATTTTCAAGGGCAAATTTAGTGAAATAAAAAAGACTTCGTTAACGAAGCCTTTTAAAAATTGTTAAGGATTGAGACAATTAAAGTCCCAACTTCTACATTCTCTTAAAATGGGGTTCCAGCTTAAACAGCATGGAGGAGCTTGCCCACCTTGAATTTTTTGAAGATCTTTTTTAGAAAGCTTTTTTAAATTTTTCATAAATATTTTATTTTAAATGGTTAGCAAAATATATCACTAATTCAATATAAAACCGCACTCAGGCGGTTTTATATGAATGTTAAAATATTAAAATTTGCTTTAATAATTAATTAGTATCCCAAATTAGTTTTGTATTCATCTTATCGCCACCAATAGCAGCAGATGCAGCTTGATAGTTAGCTGTATTTAATGTCTGAACTGATGTTGGATAAAACAATCTTGTAGGAAGATCAGTAAGACCAGCAATCAGCGAAGTGAAAATATATGTCGTTTCACCTCCAGCAGCAACATTCAGCGTACCCGTTTGTCCAGGTAACAATAAAGTATTTGGATATCCTGTTCTTCTGTATTCTGCCCAAGCTTCATATGGTTGCATAAATAATGTAATATATTTTTGAGTCAATACATTTTCTTTTGAGGCTGCTGGTAGAGAAGCTATATAAGTATCAATATTTGCTGTTGCAACACCCCACCTTTGCATAGAGGCTCTTACACCATTTACATAGTTTGTTTGAGACCAACCGTTTGCTTCAGCCAAAAGGAACTGTACTTCTGAATATTCCATTAATATTTCAGTGTAATCAGGCTTAAGAATATTTTTGCTGAAGAAGTTTGAGGACGAAGCTTGACTTGGTGCCAATGAACTAGGAATTCCATATGGCATTCCACTAAAGTCGGCCGGATTAGTAGATTCTGGAGCACTTCCGTCTAAGATTGAAGCTTTCGCAGTTCCTCTAGGAGTCGCAAATTTAAATAATCTTGGGTCAAGATCAAAGTTACCGCTGTTACCTTTCAACAAATCAACGAATGTTTTAGAAATTGCAAAGTCTGATCTTGTTCTGAAATCATTGAATAATGGTGACGGATTAACAAGATTATTTTCATAAGATAAACCTACATTATCATCATTAGATTGCATCACTCCTGAACTAATAGCATCCTGAATATGTGCTTCAGCACCTTGAACAGAGCCTTTAACTCTAGTAGCAACTCTTAATCTAAGTGAATTTGCAAATCTTTTAAGTTTTTCACCTGAACCAAATAGCACATCACCTTGAGTAAAGACAACTTCATTTTCATCAATCATTTCAGAAGCCTCCTTGAGTTCCTTTAATATATCAGCATAAACTTTTTGTTGACTCGCAAACTTTGGTTGTAATTGAGCATCTACGTTTAAAGCTTGAAAATCTGCATCTTTATTACCATAAGAATAATATGGTATGTCACCAAAAGAATCTGCTAGCGTAAGAAAAACATAAGAAAGCATTACTCTTGAAGCAGCAATCTGATTTTCTGTAGGCCCATAGACTGCCATCTTTGTACTTGTTGCAGGATCTGTATTAAGATCGATAATATTTTTATAATCTTGGGCTACTCTATAAGAGAAACTCCATAAAGAAACACCTGTAGATAATCTGTATTGATATCTATCCTCCTCAGTGTAAGCTCTTTGAGCAGAATACTGCACCCACGGTAAAGTAATTCTGGCAGATTGCCATTGATCTCTTGTATTATCCATTAACTCTTTATTGGCATTATTAAATAAGCCATAAGTTAATGCCTGTTCTGTAGAATTTGGATTTATATCTATCTCATCGAATTTATCAGAACAACTATTAAAAGTAACTCCTACAATCGATAATATTAAAACTATTTTTTTCATTTTCATTAAAATTTAAAATTAACATTTACCCCATATGTTCTTGTGGATGGTAAAGAACCACCTTCAAGCCCTTGGATGTTTCCTGACCCATATGATGTATTTTCTGGATCAATTCCTTTATTGGAAAGATTCCATGCAAATAAATTTCTTGCAAAGGCTGAAATTCTAACACCTTGAAAAACATTTCCAATCATAGATTTAGGTAAATCATAACCAAGAGTAATATCTCTTAACTTAATATAACTTGCATCAAAAACATTTTGAGCATCAACAGTATTGTAGTAAGTACCACCCCAAGTTGGTGCATCTAAAAGTATATCATTAGGAGTGCCATCTTCTTTTACACCAGCTAGAATTACTCCTGCCTCTCTATTTCCTCCTAAAGCAGATTCTTCTAACATTCCCGAGTACATACCCCACATGTTTGTAGTAGAAAAGTATTTACCTCCTTCTTGAATATCGATTAAGAATGATAAACTCAATGTTTTGTATCTAACAGTGTTTCTGAAACCCATGTTATACTTTGGTAGTATAGAACCTAAAGATTGAATTTCAGATGCTTTGTAAAATCCATTTTCGTCAACAACCTTATTACCTTGGGCGTCATAAACATAGTCAGTACCAAGAATACTACCATATGATTGACCCACTTGAGCTACTAACTGTGCTCTAAATGGTGCATTTGTAAGAACATAATTTTGTAGATTTTGATATAAATTGACAAGCTTATTTCTATTTTTTGCAAAATTCCAAGTAATATCCCATGAGAAGTTATCATTTCTGATTGGCGTCACATTTACCATTGCTTCAAGACCTTTGTTAGTCATTTCACCTGCATTAATGCTTTTAGACAAATACCCTGTAGAAGGATCTACTGGAACTGGGATAATTAAATCTCTAGATTTAGTATCATAATAAGTTACATCAAAACCTAACCTGTTTTTAAAGAATCTAGCTTCAATCCCAATTTCTTTAGTCACCTTGAGTTCTGGTGTTAAATCAGGATTTCCCGCTGTATTAGGATTAGAATATTGAGGAGCTCCATTAAAAGGTGATCCGAACGTAATAAATGTTCCTGTAACATAAGGTGTACCTCCTTGTGCAATACTAGACCATCCAGCTCTAATTTTACCAAAAGATAACCAATTAGTTTTTAAAACATTAGAAAACACAAAACTTCCAGTAACTGATGGATAAAACCCACTGTCTTTTAACATTGAGTACCAATCGTTTCTTCCTGTGGCCTCAACAAACAATAAATCTCGAAATCCTATGGAAGCTGATGCAAATAAACTCTTTACAGATCCATGGGCTTCAGCATTTGAAGCTAAAGAATTTTCTACACCATTGTCAAGGTTATATAAACCTGGAATTACTAAACCACCTATAGTTGTACCATCTAAAATACTTGTTTTATTATCTCTAATATTAAATCCTGCAAAAGTATTAAGACTAAAACCACCAAAATTATTATTATAATGAGCTCTACCTTCGTAGTTGAATTCTGAAACATTTCTTTTTTGGATAGAATAATTAGAAATAGCTTGCGAACCCACAGCTACTCTTGAACTGATATTTTGTGAATATACATCTCCATACACTTTACCAACTACATAAAAATGTTTATCAAAATTGTAAGTTAAACCAGCATTTCCAAAGAATCTTTGTCTTGAATCTGCTGAAGTATTCTCATTAACTGTCCAGTAAGGGTTGTCAGAATATAATGGAGTCGGATCGTCATATGCTGATCTATTCCATGTTCTCTGGCTGCCATCGACTAATTTATAATCCTTTAATTTTTCATAATCAAGGTTTCTTTGACCAAAATGATAAAATTTCTGTGCAACAGAATTATCGCCATATCCAATTTCGGGTCTATTAAACCCTTCTGTATGTACATAATTTACAATTGCATCTGCAGTTAATTTATCAGAAAGCTTTGAATTAAGATTGATACTAAAATTATCTTTCTTTATTTTAGAATTAGGAACTATACCTGTAATGTTTGTATTTGTATAAGATAATCTAACATTTGTATCTCCAAATGATTTTGCAACAGAAATATTATTAGTGTAAGTTACACCTGTATTAAAGAATGAATCTACATCATTTTTAGGAGCCACCCAAGGGACCGGTTTTAAATAATCGTTAGAAAATTCAGGATCAAAGGCATACCAAGGAAGATACATCAAATTAGGATCATACTTTGGTCCCCAAGAAGCATCTGTTTCATATTCTTGGATATTATAAGTTTGTCCGTTAATCGTTGCTGTTGGTAATGTGTCAGAATAACCTCCACCATATTGATTTTGTAATTTTGGACGAATGTAAATACTTTCAAATGATAAACCAGAATTTAATTGGATATCTGTTCGTCCTTTTTTTGCAGATTTGGTTGTATAGATAATTGCTCCATTACCAGCTCTAGATCCGTAAAGTGCAGCTGCAGGACCACCTTTTAAAACAGTCACACTTTCAATATCGTCAGGATTAATATCAAAAGATGCATCACCATAATCTCTTCCTCCAGCTCCTCTTTGTGTATCACTATTGTTTACATTGGAGTTATCTAGTGGAACACCATCAACAACTATCAGAGGTCTATTTTCTCCAGTGATTGAACTAATTCCTCTCATAGTAATTCTCGCAGACCCACCCATCGTACTTGGTGCGGTTACTTGGACTCCTGCTACATTTCCTGATAAAGCACTCACTGCATTGGTCTGTCCCGCATCTGAAATAGTTTCTCCTTTTACTTCTTGCGCTGCGTACCCTAGGGCTTTTTTCTCTCTTTTAATGCCTAAAGCAGTAACTACTACTTCTTCTATCTGTTGTGTTTTTAGGGTATCTCCCGACTTTGTTTGCTGCGCCTGCGCAACCATCAAAGACGAGGAAAGTACTAAAATTAGTACCCCTGCGGTTAATTTCTTCATATTTATATTAATTTTGCGTTAACAAAGTTGTAAAAACTTATTGTATAAAACTGTTAAAATTTGAAAAAATTATTATTTTTAACATAACATTTGAGGTTTTGCGGCATTTTTACTACTCTTAAATGTTAAAATTTATGGATTTACTAAAGAAATGGTCAAATAATTATATCGAAGCTGGGTGTGATGAAGTCGGAAGAGGTTGTCTATGTGGACCGGTAGTTGCGGCAGCTGTAATTTTAGATGACAGTTTTGAGCAGAATCTTGTCAATGATTCAAAAAAATTGAATTTTAAAACAAGGATGGATTTGGATAGTTATATTAAAGATAATGTGAAAAATTTTGCGATTGCTGAGCTTCCGCCCTCTTTTATAGACCAACATAATATACTGAATGCCAGCATTCATGCAATGCATAATGCATTAGATAAGCTAACTTTAAGACCAGAATTTATACTGGTAGACGGAAATAAATTTCACCCTTATAATTTCATTCCGCATCAATGTGTCATTAAAGGTGATTCTAAATTTTTGTCAATTGCTGCAGCTTCTATTTTAGCAAAAAATTACAGAGATAAATTAATGATTCAACTCCACGAAGAGCATCCGGAATATGGATGGAATACCAACTTTGGCTACGCCACAAAAAAGCATCAGGATGCCCTGATAAAGCATGGTATAACAAAATATCACAGGAGATCTTTCCGTTTAAAATATGACTGAGAATATGTCACAGATGAATTATGATTAAGAAATAAGTTACTTTTTAATTTAAATTATTTCTAAATAAAAAAGAGAAGCAATAATCTGCTTCTCTTTTTGTTATAATAAGTTATTTTTTCTTGCCTCTCGTTTGCTCTTGGGATTTCTGTGCATCCTGAGCTTTCTCCATCATTTCTCTCATTTTCTTTTGGAACTTGCCTTCTGATTTTGGCTTTTCTTTGTTGGCCTGAATCTGAGCATGGATTTTCTTTTCATCCAGAATCACATATTTAATGACAAGGATAATCAAAATATTAATTGCATTCGATACAAAATAATACCAAGATAAACCAGACGCAGAAGTATTAAGGAAAAATAAGAATGTGATCGGGAAAATATACATAATCACTTTCATATTTGGCATTCCCTCCTGTTGTGGCTGCTGCATATTTCCTGAAGTCATTACGGTATATATTAAGATTACAATTGTACATGCAATCGCAAAAACACTTAAATGATCTCCCAAGAAAGGAATTTTAAATGGTAATTGAATCAAATCATCATAAGCCGTAAGGTCTTTTGCAAACCAGAATCCTTGTCCTCTCAAGTCGATAAAGTTCGGGAAGAATCTGAATAATGCGTAGAAAATCGGAATCTGTACCAACGCCGGAAGACATCCCGCCATTTGATTCACTCCTGCTTTTCTGTAGATTTCCATTGTTGCCTGTTGCTTTTTCATAGGATCAGCATCCTTGAATTTAGCATTAGCTTCGTCGATTTCCGGACGAATTACTTTCATCATCGCACTCAATTTATGCTGCTTATACATAATTGGCGATAAAATAAGCTTCACAATAATGGTCATTAAGAAAATTACCCAACCTGCGGAAATTCCCCATCCAGCTATAATGCTGTAAAGCCACATGAAGAAATAACGGTTCATTGCACCGATGAATGACCAACCTAATGGTAAAATTTCATCAAAATTTTTGTCGTAAGATTTTAATAAAGGTAAATCTAATGGCATAAAATACCACGTGAAATCCTGATTAAATTCTCCTCCATTCATGGCAACAAAGCCTTCGAAGTTTAATTTTTTTAAATATTCACCTTCTTCTATAGACTCTTGGTTTCCTTTGCTGTTTGTGAAACCTGTTTTAGATTCGATTACAGAAGAGAAAAACTGCTGTTTTACACCAATCCAGTTCAGCGTTTCTTTTTCCTCATTCATATCTGTTCTGCCGTCATAATCATAATCTTTATAATTATTAAAAGCATAAGCAAATTCTGAATGAGTCTGTTCTTGAGCTCTACCTTTTTCCAGGTTTCTCACTTGGTAATCCCAAATAAAATCTGCTTTGTTATCAGACGTTACTTTTGCTAGACCTTGAGTTCTTACTTTAAAATCTAAAGTATATTGATCTTTAAGCTCAGCTTTAGGATTATTATTTAAAGTGTAAACAAACTGAATTATCGCACCGCTGTAGTTTGCCGTTAACGTAACAGAATTACCATTAACAACCGGTGAGAATACCAAATCTTTGGTATTGACAGTTTTTCCTGATTTATCTTTGAACTGAAAACCGTAGCTCGAATTATTTTTAGTAATCAGATTAAGCGGAAGATCGGCTTTGTCTGTTTTTTGATCGTAAGCTTTGTATTTTAAAAGCTCGACTTTTGAAACCTGACCTCCTAAACTTGAAAACTCAAGCTTCAGCTCGTTGTTTGCCAAATTGGAAACCTGAATCGCATTCGGGGTTACATTGGGGTTGATATCAGCTGCCGGAGTTTGTTTTACGGGAGTTTTTGCCTGTTCTGTTTTCTGTTGCTCAGCTTTTAGTTTTTCTTCTTCAGCACTATTCCTCTGGAAATAAAACATGAATCCGAAAAGGACCAAACATAAAACCGCAAAACTAATGATCTGACTTTTATCGAGTCCGTTGTTCTGTTGCATTTTATTTTTATTAAAATTTTTAAATTTAATCAAGTAATCAATTTATTACTTTTTAGAGTCGACAAAAATACTGTTTTTTTATCAAAACTCTATACTATAATGTGTTACTATATAATAAACTCAGGCTGAGAATAATCAGTCTGAGTTTATATATGACGTTTGTAATTTTAGAATTACTTTATTTAGCTGAACATGCTTTAATGAACGCTTTGAATAAAGGATGCGGTGTTGCAACCGTACTCTTATATTCCGGATGATACTGTACCCCAACGTAGAACGGATGATCTGTCATTTCAAGCGCTTCTACCAAGCCAGTTTCAGGATTTGTACCTGTTGCTAAGAAACCGTTCTTTTCGAACTCTTGTAGATAATCACTGTTGAATTCATAACGGTGACGGTGTCTTTCAGAAATATTTTTTGTTCCGTAGATATCATATAACTTAGAAGCGTTTTTCAATGAACATTTCCAAGCACCAAGACGCATTGTACCTCCTTTGTCCACTACATTTTTCTGCTCTTCCATAATTGAAATTACAGGATCCGGGGTAGATGTATCAAATTCCATTGAGTTAGCTTTTGAATGTCCTAAAACATTTCTCGCAAATTCAACCGTCATAATCTGCATTCCTAAACAAATCCCCAACATCGGAACTTTATTTTCTCTTGCATATTGAGCAGTAAGAACCTTACCTTCAATTCCTCTGTCACCAAAACCTGGAGCAACAAGAATTCCATCAACACCTTGTAAAGTTTCTTTAATATTTTCAGCAGTAATATCTCCACTGTACACCCATCTTACTTTTACTTCAGTTTCAAGGCTTGCCCCTGCATGTTTAAAAGCTTCAGCAATAGAAATATAAGAATCCTGCAGAGAAATATATTTACCTACTAAGGCAATTTCTATCGTTTTTTTAGGATTTTTGAATTTTTTAAGGAACGTTTTCCAGTCTTTAAGATCTGCTTCTTTATCATTTTTAAGATCTAATTCTTTAAGAACTACATCATCGAAATTTTGTTTCTGAAGATACATTGGAACTTCATAGATTGTTTCCAAATCTTTACATTCGATCACATTATCTAAAGAAACATTACAAAATTGAGCCAGTTTTGCTCTCTGATCTTTTGGAATATTGTGTTCTGTTCTGCACACTAAAACATCTGCCATAATTCCGCTTTCCATCAATTGACGAACAGAATGCTGAGATGGTTTTGTTTTTAATTCGCCACTTGAAGCCAAATACGGCAACAAAGTAAGGTGAATTACCATAGAATTTTTCTCACCCAGTTCCCACTTTAGCTGACGTACAGTTTCAATGTAAGGCAAAGATTCTATATCTCCCACAGTTCCACCGATTTCAGTAATAATGATATCGTAGTTTTGTTTAGAAAGAATTTTAATTCTACGTTTGATTTCGTTCGTGATATGAGGAATTACCTGCACTGTTTTTCCAAGGAAATCTCCTTTTCTTTCTTTTTCAATTACAGTTTGGTAGATTTTCCCTGTGGTAACGTTGTTGTTTTGAGAAGTAGGAGCATCAAGATAACGCTCATAGTGTCCTAAATCCAGATCCGTCTCTGCGCCATCTTCGGTTACATAGCATTCTCCGTGTTCATAAGGGTTCAATGTTCCTGGGTCGATGTTAATGTAAGGATCCAGTTTTTGGATGGTTACATTAAAGCCGCGTGATTTTAGCAGAAGTCCCAGAGAAGCAGAAACGATTCCCTTTCCCAAAGATGAAGTTACACCTCCTGTCACAAAGATGTACTTTGTATTCTTTTTACTCATTAGATTAGGTTTGTGCAAAGTTAGGGGAAAAAGAAAAGCAAAGCAATTTTGTTGACGTTTTAAATTTTGAAATATTCATTTTTTAGATGAAAAAATAAGTAAAACCGTAAAAGTAATTTGCTAAAATCCTCTCTAACAAACAACAAAAGGTTTCTCAAAACAACTTGAGAAACCTTTCACCTAAACCAAATTATATATGAAAATTATTATTTCGCTACTTCTAAAAATAAAACAACCTCAACATCTTTTGCAATACCTGCTCCCGCTGGATCATATTTAATATTATAATCTAAACGATTTATAGTAAATTTCGCCTGCAAACCTGCAACTTCTTTCCCTTGCTGGTTTTTTGTGATACCTCCAAAAGTTAATGGAATGCTTATTTCTTTCGAAACACCCTTAATCGTCAATTTACCTTTTAACATGTAATTTTTATCTTTTCCTTGTGACACAGCTGCACCTTGAAATTTCATTTCAGGAAACTTTTCTGCATCAAAAAAATCTGCGCTCTTTAAGTGCTTATCTCTGGCCTCCACACCTGTATTGATTGTTTCCGGATAAACAGTAAAATCAAACTTAGCATTATCTAAATTAGCACCCGGAGTTTCTACTTCACCCTGAAACTTATCAAACCTTCCCTGCACAAAGCTTATTCCCATATGTTTAATATTGAAATTAATTGATGAGTGTGCAGGATCTACTCTCCATGTAGATTGTGCAAAAGTGAATGCGCTTACCAAAGCAAAAACAAAGCTTAATAGTATTTTTTTCATTTTTTTTAAAATTTATAAAACAAATATAATCACAGTTTCATTATAAATAATTGATCTATGATAACTTCTTGTTTTTTGAAGAGATTATTTTTGAATAAAGAAAAATTATTAGAAGAATAATAATCGAATTTACATATAACAATAAACTGAAAATATTATCCACACAATCAACCTTAAAAGGATTAAAGCCACTCAAAATAAGACTAATTACATAAATTATTTGAAATAAAATTGCTATTTTCAAAATGGAATTATATCTCTTTTTGAATATTAAAACAGTTAAAAAAGCTACAATTGAAACGACCAAACACTCTATCAGTATAAGAAAAGGATACATTCCAAAGTTTCCTCCAGGTAAATTTGTAATATTTAGAGTCAAGACACTTAACAAAAAATTCATCACAGACATAAAAACAATAACCTCAGCACTTTTTAATAAAATATTTTTCATACCTGAAAATTAATTAAAATTAGAAAGAAAAATTCAAAAAAAAATTTGAACTTCGCAGTATGGCAAAACTCAAAACTGCATACTTCTGTCAAAACTGCGGATCACAATACCCTCAATGGACCGGGCAATGTAAAAATTGTCTCGAATGGAACACATTAGTAGAAGAAATTGTAGAAAAAACGTCTTCAAAAACACCTCCTTTTTCAAAATCAAAGCAAAACGTAATCAACATCATTGAAGTTGAAGCCGTTGAAGAGCCGAGAATAAAAACACCTTCCGATGAGCTGAACCGTGTCTTGGGAGGCGGAATTGTCTTAGGATCTGTTACCTTAATCGGTGGTGAGCCCGGAATTGGTAAGTCTACTCTGCTTTTGCAACTTGCGTTGAAAATGAAGAAGAAAATCTTCTATGTTTCAGGGGAAGAAAGTGCTTCGCAGATCAAAATGAGAGCCGATCGTTTGGCAGATGTAAAAAATCCGAACTGTTTTCTGTATACCGAAACGTCTTTAGAAAAAATACTTCATGAAGCTAAAAAACTGGAACCGGATTTCGTTATTATCGATTCTATTCAAACATTACAATCACAGTTGATCGAAAGTTCGCCCGGAACAGTTTCCCAGATTCGGGAATGCTCGAATGAGATTATAAAATATGCCAAAGAAAACAATGTCCCTGTTTTTCTGGTTGGTCACATTACAAAAGACGGACAGATTGCCGGACCAAAGGTTTTGGAACACATGGTGGATGTCGTTCTGAATTTCGATGGAGACAGAAATCATCTTTTCAGACTTTTGAGAGCCAATAAGAACCGTTTCGGATCAACTGCAGAGATCGGAATTTACGAAATGGTTTCGCAAGGATTAAAAGAAATTAAAAACCCTTCTGAAATTTTAATTACCAAAAAATTTGAAGAGCTTTCGGGCAATTCTGTAGCAGTAACTTTAGAAGGAAACCGACCGATGCTGTTGGAAATTCAGGCTTTGGTAAGTACCGCTGTCTACGGAACGCCACAGAGAAGTTGTACCGGTTTTGATTCTAAAAGACTTAATATGTTGTTAGCTGTTCTTGAAAAAAGAGCAGGTTTTCAATTGGGTGCAAAAGATGTCTTTTTAAATATTACAGGCGGAATAAAAACCGACGATCCTGCTTTAGATTTAGCTGTTGTCGCATCTATTCTGTCATCTAATGAAGATATTGCTATTTCTGAACATTTCTGTTTTGCTGGTGAAATTGGTTTGAGCGGAGAAATTCGTCCGATTGCGCAGGTCGAACAAAGAATTACGGAGGCTGAAAAATTGGGTTATGAGAAAATTTTTGTTTCTAATTTAAATAAAATTCCAAAGAGAAAATTCGGAATTAAGATTGAAGAAGTAAGTAAAGTTGAGGATTTTCATGAACGATTATTTTCATGACACAAGTTTGCTTAAAAATTTCTATATTCGTCTATGAACTTTCTCGCCCACTCTTTTCTTACTTTCAATGACGGACAAATTGTCGGGCAGTTTCTCGAAGATTTCATCCGAAACAAAGACCGCTATTCTTTCCCGAAAGATATTCAGGATGGGATTACTTTGCATCGTGCGATTGATACATTTACAGATTCGCACCCCGCCATTCATGAAGCAAAAAAAGTTTTTAGTCCGCTTGTAAGGCTTTACGCAGGAGCTTTTGTCGATGTTTCGATGGATTATTTTCTGGCGACAGATCTCAGTTTACATTCTTTAAAAGGCTGGAAAGAACACTCGTTGAGAGTTTATAGAGTGTTGAATGAAAATGAGCAATTTCTCTCAAACAATTTCAAAAAAATGCTTGCAAAAATGGAACATGACGATTGGTTGTACAATTACCGGGAAGATTGGGGCATCAAATTCAGCATTCAGAATGTTTTGAATAAAGCGAAATATTTAGATAAAGACATTCCGGTTTTTCAGGCTTTTTTAGACAATAAAGATGCTTTGCAGAAATGTTATGATGATTTTTTTCCTGATCTTTTAGCCCACGCAAAAGCTGAAAATGCTCTTTTACAACTTCAAAAATAATTTTAATTAAAACTGCTGAAATAAATATCTATTCGGATACGTCAGCTTTTCACTTTTACGGTTTCCATTAACGATAATATGAACTAAGTTGATTTGATCATCAAATAAATTATACAGAAAACTCACCGCAGCTTCCACTTTTTTGGGATTTTCTACTTTTTCAGATTCCAAATATACGTTTACCGATTCGCTGTCTTCTTCGTAACCGATGTAATTGATTCTTAAAAACTGATTATCTGTTTTCAGCTTGAAATATTCAGCGCTGTAATTTTTTAAAGCCTCATTGATTTGGGCTTTATATTTTGCATCATTAAAATGAAAAGGCTTTCCGTATTTTTTAGCAAGTCCATTTTCTAAATCGTCTAAGAAAAATCTTCCGGTAATTTCAAAAGTTTTTGATTTTGAATTGTAATTGATTTCTACCGAACCGACATGATAAGGGTGAAATTCTTTTGCAAAAACAAAGGAAGTAAGCCCTAAAAATAAGATTAGAAAACTGATAAAGATTTTTTTAAGAGCTACAAACATTGTAATTATATTTAAAAACAAATATAAAAAAAAGCGGCAATGAAAAACCATTGCCACTTTGCATATTCTATATTTTATTTATTATTCTTTAATAATTTTCTTTACAATTTTCTTATCATTATCCAAAGTAATATCCAATAAATAAGTTCCTTTCACTAATCCAGATACACTAACCTTATCCTTAGAATTGATATCTAATGTTTTAACTAATCTTCCAGATGCATCTATAATGGTTATTTTGGCTTTATAATTTTTGCCCAAATCTACCGTTACAAATGTTTTAGCAGGATTGGGATAAATATTAACCCCAGAGTCAGCCTTAATTTCATTAGTTCCTAAGAAGGCAGAAGATGTTCTTATAAAATATCCCCCTAGACCTGTTGTCTGAAAAGTAACTTCCCAATATTGATAGGTATCATTCCATACAATATCAGTAACATTAGGCATAATTATAACGGGTGCATTGCCATAAGATGCTGCGATACCCGTATTGCTCGTCCCGGAATATTTTTCAATTAACAGGTTGCCTTTATTTGACATATCGGTACTGGAAGTCGGTAACTTTACTGTATTTATCGAATTATAAGCATCAAATTCAGCCTGTTTAAAATATAAAGTCACTTTCCCGGTTGCATTAGCTGTATTTGCATCAGAGTTGATTTCATATCTTCTAGATACATAATTTGGTTGTAAGTTATCTACCCAAACTTTTGAAGTAACATTTCCTGCAACTGTACTTGCTGTTTCTTTTTCCACTCTTGAAATAAGCTGGCAATTGTTTGCAAAATAATTATATCCGTTTGCAGCTGCAGACATTTTAGTTTGGTTTGTTGTAGCTAAATTTTTAACTTCAGCAACATCTTCATAAATAGTTGCTCTCATTTTTAGATCAAATGTTCTAGAAGCCCAAGTTGTGCCATCGGTAGAAGTTTTTGATCTGCCATCAACGACTACTGACTCATTTCTCACAGATATTTTCCCAGCAAGACCATTTATGGTAATATAAAAATCTTTACCTGTTGTTGCCTGAATATTTAAATCAGACAAATCGATGTAATTCCATGTATATCTCTGAACATTATTTATCCAAGAAGACACGGTTTTAGTGGCAATTATGTCGCCTGGATCACCATTCGCATTAACTTTTCTCACCTGAATATCAGCTGCTATATCAGTCGTGGTTGCCGTTGAGCCTGTATGAAATGAAAAGCCTCCTAATTTCCCAGTTAATGTGGGAGTAAAACGAACGGCAAATAAGGTATTATCAAATGTTATATTACTTTCTTGACTGGGATTAATAAAAGGCTCATCATAAGTAACTATTTCCATATTAGATTCAACACAATTAAGCACATCTGTAACAGCCTTATAAATATCTAATTTTCCCGCGCCCCATCGTGCATTGGGAACACTTCCTGTTGCCCCGTCTTGTCTTGCATTAAGAGTAAGACGACTTTTTACCTCAGCTGCTGTTAAAGAAGGATTTGCCTGAAGCAATAATGCTACAGCTCCCGCAACACCCGGCGCAGACATACTTGTTCCTTGATTTTTTAAATAATACGTCGTTCCACCGATAACACTTGTTAATGATGGTGCAGAATTACTCGATTTTGCAGAAATAACATTTTCACCAGAAGCCGTTATTTCAGGTTTTTGAAAACCATCAACCCTTGGCCCCTGAGAACTGAACAATGAAATCGATTCCTGTGGAGCAAGTGTACGAAAATTACCGGTAGAATAATATGCTGCTCTTCCCAAATAAGAAGCTACTGTAATTGCACTTGTCGCATTTCCCGGAGAACCTACAATATATTCATTGTTACCATTTACCAAAGTCGTTGCAACTCCTTCACTGTAGAGCCATCCGTGAGTGGAAATAAGTTGCGCTCCATTATTAGTAACTTCTAGCGTATATGTACCTTGACAGTTGGCAGTAGATCCGGTGACCCTACTAATAATCATCTGTACATATCTTTTATTGTTATTATTACTCCAATAATTATACATTGTTGCTGTGAAAGCTCCTCCCAATATAGCATGGCTAGTATTCGAGGATATATTTTGTGTATATTGCTGTCCGTTTGGTGCAGTAAGTATTGCTGTTACCGGTGAATCATCATTTGCATACATTAAAAATGAAAATATAGATGATGCTGAAGTATCACTAGATACAGTAAAAGTATAAGTTCCTTTAGCATTTGAAGCAATATCTATTTTTTTATGAATGCCATCGCCATAATCATTACCCGCAGAAATCACCACTACTCTACCCGGACCTGAAGATGTAAAATTATCTACGGCAACCTCATGAGAGCTGTTACCGTCATGAGCCGATCCTTGCCCACCTATACTCATGTTAACAACGATCGGTTTATTTAATGCAGTTGCAACATTTTGAAAATAGGTTAAAGCATTGATGGTATTTGTAGTTGGGAATGATCCGTTTCCTCCTTTTACAAAAACAATATCAGCATTGGGGGCAAAGCCTTTATGTCTTTTATCACCAAATGCAGCCCCATTTCCTGCTGCAGTCCCCGCAACGTGTGTTCCGTGCCCATTTGTGTCATTTTCACGAACAAAGTTAGCAGGAGATCCGTCTAATTCATCTTCGATCTGAGCTTTAGTATATTCCACTCCTGTGGAAAATCCTGTTGGTGATGCTTCTGTTCCCTGAGGTGTTAAAGTCTGATCCCAAATAGAATAGATTCTACTTTTCGTTTGATCGGTGGCTCCTCTAAAATCAGGATGTTTCCAATCGATACCGGAATCATAAATTCCGACCAAAACTCCGTTTCCGACATATGAAGTATTATTAAAAACGCCATCCTGCAAAAGGCTTGCTCCGGATTGGGCTCTGCTTACATCATTATGAAGCTCATCAAAAGTAGGAGCCATAATAGACGTTACATAAGGAAGTTGAAGAAGTTTCTCTATATCTTCAATGGTAACTAATGCTGTAGCAAAATTCGGTAATTTACTTTGTACTAAAATACCTTCAGCTTTTAATTTTTCGGGTGCTTTCGTATAGATAATACATGAATACATCGTTTGTGCACCTGCTGCTGTCACAACCAGATGTTTGTCCAGCTTCATTTCGGGTTGCTCTAGTTCCTTAATAAGTCCTTGTTTTGACAACGTTTCTCTGTTTTGTAGCAAAATATCAAATCGATAATCCAGCTTTTGTACTTGTCCAAAAAAGGTACAAGAAAAAAATACCAGTAAAGCAACAGTAACATTCCTAAGAACTGTGTTTTCTTTTTTTGGAATATGTACTTTTGTAGAAAATAATTTTTTTAGTTTCATATATTGTAGTTTTAAAAAACAATTATACAATTTTTATCTAAAACTTTAAATAATTATTTAATTTTTAACATTTTAACCGTTTTATTGTATTTAAAATAATTAAACCATTATTTATAACAATAATTAAAAATATTAACTCATAATTAAAATGCACGACTTTTTATTCTATTTAAAACTCGGATGGGAACATATAATTTCATTGGATGCGCTTGATCATCAGCTTTTTGTATTAGCTTTAATTGCTGTTTACACCTTCAAAGAATGGAAAAAAATTCTAATTCTGGTAACTGCATTTACAATCGGGCATTCTGTAACATTAGCTTTAAGCATTCTCGATGTGGTAAGACTTCCTTCAGATTGGGTTGAATTTTTGATTCCGTTGACGATTGTTTTGACGGCTGCCGGAAATATTCTAATGAAAAATAAAAAACAGTCTCAGGATAAAACCAATTATTATTTAGCTTTATTTTTCGGATTGATTCACGGGTTGGGATTTGCCAATACCGCAAGAGTGATGATCGCCAAAAGCCAGAGTATTGCTGTTCCGCTTTTAGGATTTAATATTGGGTTGGAAGCGGGGCAAATCGTGATTGTTTCTGCTATTTTAATATTGCTGTTTATTCTATTAAATCTTTTCAAAGTCAACAAAAAAGACTGGATTTTGTTTGTATCGTCGGGAGTCTTCGCATTAGCTTTAAAAATGACTTTAGAGAGAATTCCTTTTTAATCTAAAATCTGAAATTAAAAATATACTTATCGTAATCAATAATAAAAAAATCATTACGCAGGTTGCCATTAAATATCCATTATCAAGGTTAAAATAAATCCCACCCACCAAACTTACCCCAAATCCAATAGAAATTTGTTGTATCGTCAAATAAACTCCTGTTGCAAGCGAAGTAATTGAAACAGGTAATTTTCTCATTGCGTTGGTAAATATAGAAGGCAAAACAATTCCGCATCCTATTCCGTAAAAGAATAAAACCACAGAAATAATTGATAAATTTATGGCTGGCGTATTAACTGCATAAATATGTACTACAAATCCTAAAATCATGATTATTAAACCGAAAACAATAAATTTCTCCTGATATTTATTTAAAAATCTCACCGATAATAAAGATGCTAAAACATAACCGATTCCTTGGCAGGCAAACAATAACCCTGTTTTTGTAGAGCTCAAATGATGATGTTCTTCAAAAAAATTGGCATTGATGAAAAAATAAGAATCCTGAACCAGATAATAAGTTACGGCTGCTAAAAGCGCAATTTTAAAACTTGGATATAGAAAAGGTTTCATATTGATCAAAACCTCTTTTCCCTTTTTAAATTTCATTTTTTGATTTAAAATAAAAAAAATCAAACCGGTTAAAGATGAAAGCAGTAATACAATATTAGCTGTATTCCACCCTTCTTCACCACTGATGACAATTGCATACATCAAAACAATCAGGAGAATAATCAATATCATTTGTGGAAAGATTTGTGTGGATTCTTTTCCTTTAATTTCAACTTCTTTCAGATATTTATTAGCCAAAATAATGACCAAAAGCGCAATTGGAATATTAATAAAGAAAACAAGTCGCCACGCATCAAAACTCAAATGAAGATCAGGAATTACACCTCCTAAAACTTGTCCTATAACAGAAGCAATTCCTGCAATTGCACCGTAAATACCTAAAGCTTTTACCCTTTCTTCTTCAATTGCAAAAACATTGGATATTAATGCAACACCTTGCGGAACCATAAAAGCAGCCGAAATCCCCTGAAAAAGCCTACTTACATTCAATGCTGTTGCAGAAGTAGAACTTCCACAAAAAAATGAAAATACCATAAAGCCGAACATGGAAACAATAAAGGTTTTCTTGTGGCCATATTTGTTCCCTATTTTACTTCCCGTAATCAGAAAGGCACCGTAGCCGATAATATAAAAGACGATTATAAACTGCGTTTCGGCGGTATTTGCGTTGATAGAATTTTTAATGGATGGTATTGCAATATTAACAATGAAAAGATCCAGAACACATAAAAAAATTGACATCGAAATGACTATTAAACTCAGCCATTTGTTAAACTCTTGAAAATTTCTCATTTTTATTGATAATATTTTAACTTTACGGCATCAAAAGTAAGAACCTCAAATCCTGCTGTCAAGTAGGTAAGAAAAACATACTCAGTATGAATTTTAATACTAATTCTGATAATGAAACCGTTAGCTGTACAGAAAATTTTCTTTTTCTGGCAAATAATTGCTACGCAGAGCACGCTTTGAAGATGATTAATGGAAAATGGAAGATTTCGCTGATAAAAATTATCGCTAATGAATGCCCAAAAAGATTCGGAGTTCTGAAGCGGGAATTAGATAATTTAGCACAGGGAACATTAACCACGATTTTAAAAGAATTGGAAAATGACGGTCTTATTTTGAGAATTGCGTATGCTGAAATTCCTCCGAGAGTAGAATATAAATTAACAGAAAAAGGGATTGCCTTTTTGCCTATTATAAAATCAATGGAAGACTGGTGGTTAGCTTTTCCTGAAAACAATTAAAAATATTAACTATGAAATTTAAAGTTGCTGCGCTTTCAGTTCTATTTTATATCGGTGCTTTTGCTCAAAATATTCAAAACAATCCGGGTAGCAACCACGGAAACAGATTTGAGCAACTGGGAACCATTCTTCCCACACCTAATGTTTACAGAACAGCTTCCGGAGCTCCCGGACAGGCATATTGGCAAAACAGGGCAGATTACGACATCACCGCATATTTAGATGAAGATAAAAGAAATCTTAAAGGCTCTGAAACGGTTACCTATCACAATAATTCACCCGATGATTTAGATTACATTTGGTTACAGTTGGATGAGAACCAACAATCGACAGTCAAAAAAGCAGATTACCAATTTTCTGCTACTCTTCCGAAATCTTTAAATGATCAGCAGTTAAAGACTACAGATATCCCTACAAAAGATAATGGATACGGCGTTAATTTGGAAAAAGTAACCGATGCTTCAGGAAATCCTTTGAAATATACTGTCAATAAAACCATGATGCGTATTGATTTGCCTAAAGTTCTTAAAAAAGGTGAAAAATTTATCTTTAAGGTTGATTGGAATTACAATATTCCGAATCGTATACAAATGGGCGGTCGTGGCGGCTATGAAAATTTCGCAGAAGATGGAAACGATCTTTATACGATTACGCAATGGTTCCCGAGAATGTGCGTGTACAGCGATTTTCAGGGTTGGCAAAATCATCAGTTTACAGGAAGAGGCGAATTTGCTTTAGTTTTTGGAAATTATAAAGTTTCGATGAACGTTCCTGCTGATCACATTATTGGCGGAACCGGTGAATGTAAAAATTACGATCAGGTTTTATCATCAGAGCAATTATCAAGATATAAAAAATCTCAGAATTCTACTGAACCTGTAGAAATTGTTACTTTGGATGAAGCTAAAAAAGCAGAAAAAAATCATTCAAAACAAAGAAAAACTTGGGTTTTTGAAGCGAAAGACGTGAGAGATTTTGCCTGGACCTCTTCAAGAAAATTTGTTTGGGATGCCATGGGCGTTACCATTCCTGAAAACAATAATAAAGTAATGGCGATGAGTTTCTACCCGAAAGAAGCTTATGGTCTGTATAGAAAATATTCAACAAAGGCTATTGCGCATACAATTAAAACATATTCAGAATTCACAATTCCATATCCTTATCCAGTTGCGCAATCTGTGGAAGCTTCCAACGGAATGGAATATCCGATGATCTGTTTCAATTTTGGAAGAACAGAAAAAGACGGAACCTATTCTGAAGGTACCAAAAACGGAATGATCGGTGTGATTATTCATGAAGTTGGGCACAATTTTTTCCCAATGATCATCAATTCAGACGAAAGACAATGGAGCTGGATGGATGAAGGTTTAAATACTTTCACAGAATATTTAACGGAAGAAAAATGGGATAATAAATTCCCTTCAAAACGTGGCCCGGCTTGGACAATAGTTGATTACATGAAGCTTCCGAAAGATCAATTGGAGCCAATCATGAGTAATTCTGAAAACATTATTCAGTTTGGTCCGAATGCTTATTCAAAACCAGCAACAGGATTGAATATTCTTCGTGAAACGATTATGGGAAGAGAGCTTTTCGACAAAGCTTTTAAAACATATTCTAAAAGATGGGCTTTCAAACATCCTGAACCTGCAGATTTTTTCAGAACAATGGAGGATGCAAGCGGTGAAGATCTAGACTGGTTCTGGAGAGGATGGTTTTACGGAACAGATCCGGTAGATATTGCCATCGATAAAGTGACCATTGCAAATCCTGATTTCAATACTGTAAAAGAAGTTAACGAAACGAAATATAATGTTGAAAAACCTTTGCAGAATGAGTTTGAGGATATTTCAAAAATCAGAAATAAAGAAGATAAAACAATTGCATTTGAAGTAGAAAAAGATAAAGATCTGCAAGATTTCTACTACCGTTATGACCGCGATCAGGAAAAAGTAGATACAAAAAAAGAATACAGCTTCAAAACTGAAGCTAGTGTAGCTTTGGATAAAAAAGAACAGGATAAATTAAAAAATATCACAGCCTATCAAATTGATTTTGTAAACAAAGGAGGTCTGGTAATGCCTGTTATTTTGGAATTTACCTTTGAAGACGGTTCAAAATTAAAAGATAAATCGTCAGCTCAAATCTGGAGACATAATGAAAAGAAAATTTCGAAGACGTTTTATTTTGACAAAAAATTAAAATCAATTCAGCTTGATCCGATGAGAGAAACGGCAGATATTGATACTTCAAACAATTTCTGGAGCAATGACGGAACAAGTTCTGAAACTTCAAAATTCCAGGTTTTCAAAGAAAAACAAAACGGAACAGTAAGAGGAGGCGCCAATGGAAAGGTTAATCCGATGCAGGCTGCAGGAAAGAAAAAGTAAAAAAAAATAGACTGTCTCTTAAAGACAGTCTATTTTTTTAATAGCATTGAAATTAACTACAAAATTGAAAAAGTGGATACAATTGTACTTTTTTCATCAAGTGAATTGGGATTTGTGATTGTAATTCCATACTCACCTGCAGGTTTATCTATTAATGTAATCAAATAAGAACTATTTCCATACTTTTTTGCTGTAAAATTCAAATAGTGTAATTTATTTGTTTTAGTAGTTCCCCAATTATTGGTAGAGGCTACTTCCGCTCTTCTATACTTTTTATTAGAATCAAATTCAAAAATTTTCACAATTGCCATCGGATCTGTATTGTTATCCACAGCTCTCACAATAAACTGAATATTATCAGGCTTCAATTTTGTTTTCGAACAACAGCCTTCAATCTGTAATTTAGCTTTTACACTTCCGAAACCTGTAATTACCATTCCGGCATTCATGGCAGATCGCGTTTGTGTTACATGCTTTTCTAAAAGTTCTGCATCACCACCAGATTTTAAAACCATACATTCTCCAATAAATTCAGGCTCCTGAACACTTTGTGCATAAGAATTTGCACCTAAAAAAGTCATCGCTGCAACTGCAGCAGTAATTAATATTTTTTTCATTTTAAAAGTATTTGTATTTTTTTTAAAAATAAGCTTTTTTCCAATATCTTAAATATTTTTTTTCTGCCAAAATTTCACATCTTAAAAAAAAATCTGCCAAAAATCTACTTCTAGCCTATTGGCACGCATTTAGAGAATTACAACACAGAAATAATTAAAAAATAAAAATATTATGTCAGTAAACTTTAAACCCTTAGCAGACAGAGTTTTGATCGAGCCGATCGCTGCAGAAACTAAAACAGCTTCTGGTATTATTATCCCAGACACTGCGAAAGAAAAACCTCAAGAAGGTACAGTAGTAGCAGTAGGTCCTGGTAAAAAAGATGAGCCTACAACTGTACAGGTAGGTGACAAAGTTCTTTATGGAAAATATTCAGGTTCTGAATTAAAATTAGACGGAAAAGACTTCTTAATCGTAAAAGAGGCAGATTTACTTGGTGTAATCGGGTAACTGCTTTTTGCTATTGGCTTCTAGCTGATGGCTTAATGCATGAAAATTAGTATGAGAGATTTTAAAAAATTTGAAGTTTGGCAATTAAGTCATCAAATAACTTTAAAAATTTATACTTCAACTAAAACTTTTCCAAAGGAAGAAATTTTTGGATTGACCTCTCAGATCAGAAGATCATTTGCTTCAATAGGATATAATATTTCGGAAGGAAGTGGTAGAAATTCGGATAAAGAATTTGCTAATTTTATCAATATTGCTTTAGGATCATCTAACGAAGCTGAAAACCAATTAATTCTAGCTAAAGATTTAGAATATATCAACGTAAGTGATTATCGAGATCTTTTAGAAGAATTAACAGTATTAAAAAAGAAGCTTGTTTCCTTATGGAATAAGCTAAGACAAAATTAAAAACATTAACAATAAACTTGCGAATTGCTAAAGCCAAAAGCCAAAAGCAAATCGCCAAAAGCTAAAATAATATGGCAAAAGAAATAAAATTCGATATCGAGTCAAGAGACGCTTTAAAAAGAGGTGTTGATGCATTGGCTAATGCAGTAAAAGTAACTTTAGGACCAAAAGGTAGAAACGTTGTCATCGAAAAATCTTTCGGTGCACCTCACGTTACTAAAGACGGTGTTTCTGTAGCAAAAGAAATCGAACTTGAAGACAGAGTAGAAAACATGGGAGCGCAAATGGTAAAAGAAGTTGCGTCCAAAACCAATGATATCGCAGGAGATGGTACGACTACCGCTACTGTTTTGGCACAGGCTATCGTAAGAGAAGGTCTTAAAAACGTAGCTGCTGGTGCAAACCCAATGGACTTAAAAAGAGGAATCGACAAAGCAGTAACTGCTGTTGTTGCTAACCTAAAAGAACAGTCTAAAGAAGTTGGTGATTCTACAGAAATGGTGAAGCAAGTTGCTTCAGTTTCTGCAAACAATGACGAAACAATCGGATCTTTGATCGCTGAAGCTTTCGGAAAAGTGGGTAAAGAAGGAGTTATTACTGTAGAAGAAGCTAAAGGTATCGATACAACTGTAGACGTTGTAGAAGGTATGCAGTTCGACAGAGGATACCAGTCGCCTTACTTCGTGACGAATCCTGAGAAAATGTTAACTGAGCTTGAAAACCCATACATTCTTTTAGTTGAGAAAAAAATCTCTTCAATGAAAGAATTACTTCCTGTTCTTGAGCCTATCGCACAAAGTGGAAAATCTTTATTGATCATCTCTGAAGAAGTTGAAGGTGAAGCTTTGGCAACTTTGGTAGTAAACAAACTAAGAGGTTCTCTAAAAATTGCTGCTGTAAAAGCTCCGGGATTTGGTGACAGAAGAAAAGCAATGTTGGAAGATATCGCGATCTTAACTGGCGGACAGGTAATTTCTGAAGAGCAAGGTTTCACAATGGAAAATATCTCTCTGGATATGTTGGGAACTGCTGAGAAAGTATCGATCGACAAAGACAATACAACTGTTGTAAACGGTGGTGGTGAAGAAAGCAAGATCAAAGGCAGAGTAAACCAGATCAAAGCTCAGATGGAAACTACGACTTCTGACTACGACAAAGAAAAACTACAGGAGAGATTGGCTAAATTAGCCGGTGGTGTTGCCGTACTTTATGTAGGTGCAGCTTCTGAAGTTGAAATGAAAGAGAAAAAAGACAGAGTTGACGATGCATTAAACGCTACGAGAGCAGCTGTTGAAGAAGGTATCGTTGCTGGTGGTGGTGTAGCTTTGGTAAGAGCTATTGATGCTTTGCAAAACCTTGAAGGAATCAATGCTGACGAAACTACAGGTATTAAAATCGTAAAAAGAGCGATCGAAGAGCCATTGAGACAAATCGTTGCCAACGCAGGAGGTGAAGGTTCTGTAATCGTTGCTAAAGTTGCAGAAGGAACTGCAGATTACGGTTACAACGCTAAAACTGACGAGTATGTAAATATGCTTGAAGCAGGTATCATCGATCCTACGAAAGTAACAAGAGTTGCCCTTGAAAATGCAGCTTCAGTTTCTGGAATGCTATTAACAACTGAGTGTGTAATCACTGAAATTAAGAGCGCAGAACCTGCTATGCCAATGGGAGGTGGAATGCCGGGAATGATGTAGTCTTAACTGCTATAAATAATTAAACCGTTCTGCTTTTGTGGGGCGGTTTTTTTACTTTTAACTTAAAATACGGTTTTCCGTAAAGAACTTATCGAACTATATTATAATTTAGTAAAAAAATAAAAACTCTGTCAATATAATTACTTACAAAATACATAGATTTAAATATTTTACAAACTTTAAACCCATATTATGGATATAAAATTAGACGAATACTTAGAGATTTTTGATCCTCTAAAAAAAGAATATTTTCCTATACGTGTAATCTCACATACTGAAAAAGGAATAATTGCAAAATTTTTAAAATCAGAAGTAGAAAAAGAAATACAATACTATCACATTAAAACTTACGGATATAAGAAATCTTTCATTAATAATGAAATGATAAAAAATTGTGGTTTTACACACATAAATGGATTAGAATATCATAAAGACAATCAAATTATTATTGAATGTTTAATTGGACAGATTAATGTAAACCCATATCCTTTTTATATTGATTATGATTCAAATTATTTTGGTTACAAATTTCTTAATACTCATACTGAATATCATAAATTTAAAGATATTCTGTCGAATACAGATATTCATACATCCAATGAAGACTTTAAATTAAAACATTTAACAACAACTCAAATAGAAGTTTTAAGAGATTTTACAAACTTTACCAATGATCAGTTTGATCAAATTTATTTAAAAACTTTTAACGGAAAATCAGAGCTTTATTAATACTTAGGCTATAATATTGAATTGACTACTCTAACTTAATTTAAAATATGTAAATATTATATGAAAAAGAAATATCAAATTTTTATATCATCAACCTATCAAGATTTAAAAGAAGAAAGACAAGCTGCTGTTGAAGCTATTTTAAAAGCGGGACATATACCAGCTGGAATGGAATTGTTTTCTTCTGGAAATAAAACTCAATTAGAGATAATAAAAAAATGGATTGAAGAATCAGATATTTTTGTTTTAATTCTAGGAGGAAGATATGGAACATTAGAAAGTGAATCTCAAAAATCTTATACTGAACTAGAATATCGGTATGCTATAGAATTGGAAAAACCCTTTTTTGCAATAGTGATGGATGAAAAACTTCTCGATGAAAAAAATCATTCAAAAGGAAAAACTGTTCTAGAGCTTGATAACCCTCAAAAATATAAAGATTTTAAGGATCTTGTATTATCCAAAATGTGTAGATTTTTTGAAAATATAACAGAAGTAAAGCTCGGAATATTAGAATCAATAATTGATTTACAAAATGAGAGCGATCTGATTGGTTGGGTTAGGGCATCACAAATTCAAGATAATTCTCAATTACTAACATTGATTGAAGAACTAAGAATTGAAAATCAAAATTTAATTAAAAAAAATTCGGATTTAGAAACTATAAATCAAAAACCTTCGAAATCGAAAACCATTGGTGATTATACATTTGATGAAATAAAAGCTGTCTTAACAAAAAAGAAAATTAATATTCCAGCATCATTAACTTCATCTGGTAAAGAAATCGAAAAAAATGCAATGGAATTATTTGTTAGTTACAGAGCAACACTAAATAATGGTGTTACAAATCGATACTCAAATGAAACTCAAATTTTTTTAACAAATAATCTTGTTCCCTTATTGATGAATTTTGGATTAATGGAGAGAAGTAAAATAAAAGTTGGATTTGACTTAAAAGTTGAAGCAGACAAATTTAATATTTCGGCTTTAGGAAACAAATTTTTATCAATTTATGAATTGGAAGAGATAAAATAAAAAATTATACAAAATAATCTAACTTAGCAAAGTCTCCCAACTTTGCGACATCAAAAAATTATATCATAAGCCCAAATTGAAATTTAATATATACAAAACGTTCCCATTTCAAGAACGGTTTTCCGCTGCGCAAAGTCTCATGACTTTGTGCAATAATGATAAAACAAAACCGCTCTCATCAGAGCGGTTTTTCCATTTCTAAACAAATTCAATATCTCAGATTTCCAATCCGCCACTTTTCCCTATATTTAAAACATATTTTTCAACCAAATCTCAACGTCCTTGAAAACAAAATTATTACTCCTTTCACTTTTCGGTTTATGTTTAGCCAGTGCACAAACATTAAATTTTAAACATCTTTCGGATATGTCTATGCGCAGAGGAGGGGTAACCAGTACCATTGCAGGCGACAATATCTATGTGAGCAATGGGTATAAAGATTCGGATGGCAATGCTACTATTATTGAGAAATACAACATTAAAGATAACCGCTGGAGTATCATCAACTCTAGTCTGGTTCCTAAAAGATTTGCCAATTCGGAGACTTACGATAATAAAGTTTATATTTTTAACGGGTGGGGCAACAGCAATCTTGAAATTATAGACCTTGAAACGCATCAAAAAACGAAGGGAGCTGTTAATCATGCCTACACAGGAAATGCAGGTTCTGCTATTCATAACGGGAAAATATATACGTTCGGTGGAAGTGGGCTAAACAATGCTGCAACCACTGTATTTTCTAACAGATTCCAATACTATGATATTGCTTCCAATACCTGGCATCCATTACCAGATATGCCCACCGCCAGAGAAGCAAGGGGCAAAATAGTGAATGATAAGCTCTATGTAATCGGTGGTTTTAACGGTACGTCATCCCGCCTGGTCAATGTGTATGATCTCAACAAAAATCTTTGGACCGAGCAATATACGATGCCTGCTGCGATATCGGGACATTCACTAGCGGTATCCGGTAATAAGATTTTTATCGCAGGCGGATATAATAATCAAAATTTTCTGGCCTATTTTGATACAGAAACCAACAAGTTACATCGGTTATCATCCAATATGATTCCCAGAAGACATGCTGCTGCGGAAATATATAACAATAAATTATACATCATGGGCGGCAGTACAGCATCCTCAACCAAAACATCTATTAAAAGCATTCAGGTTGCAGATATTAGCGAAGAAGCACTTTCCGCTAAATAAACGAATGAAGATATATTAACCGCTGTCGCAGATTTGCAATCCGTGACTTTTAAATAAAGCTCAAATTATAGATCTACGCTATCCAAAATATCATAAACCGTTCCAATTTCCAGAACGGTTTTTTATTAATTTTACAGTCAACAATAAATTATGAGTTATATAGAAACGAAAATTGATGAAGCATTTATTACGACTTTCCTGCTTCCGAGAGAAAAGGTAGTGACAGATTTTTTAATGAATGTTTTGAGTTCGCAATATCAATTCAGAGAAGATGATAAAAAGATAGAGGTAATCAGTTTGTATTATTACGCTGCCAATCCTTTGGCTTTTTTGTTTGCTTTGCCCAATTATGAATATTACGCTCCGGATAAAACCACGCAGATTGCAGAATTGCATTTGAAAGATCATTCTTTGGAAGACTATTCCTATTTTGATGTTCAGCAGCTGTGCAAAAAGGTTTTGGATGAAAATAATATCGATTACTCAGCCTATCTCAATCATGACAATCAATTGGATTTTGCAAATTATTGGGAAAATCAAAAAGGTTTGGAAATTGATTTCATCAAAAACTGCTGGAAAAACGCTAAAGAAAATACCCGCTCAAAAACGATTGGATTCTTAGAATCATCAGACAATTCAGCCGGGACATTAGATTTAGATCATGGTTTTGAACTTCCATTTGAAATAGAAATTGATGAATATTTAAAATCCAGAGGTTTTCTAATTAATAAAGAAATTTAAATTTGATAATGTGAACACAATTATGAAAGAAGTTCTTACCCGTTCCGCAAAGTCTCCCGACTTTAAGGCACAGTAAAACAAAATTCGACGCATGACCAAGCTACAAATTATAGCAACCTTAGTCCTATTTCTCTTCCTCATCAACTGCAAAAATCCAGAAACCACAAAATACAAAGTCGGTCAGGAGTGGAATTACAAAACCCGAAAAGGTGAAGAAAACTCTACCCTGAAAATTTTAAAAATTGAAGAATACCCAACACACGGAAAGGTGATTCATATTTCGATTGGCAGATTGAAAGTGGGAAACCCTGATATAGAGAAAGGTTTTGCAAATGAATTCACGCACATTCCAATTTCTGAGAAAGCATTAGATAAAAGTATTACCGAATTAAAAAACGAAAAAGTCAAACTTCCTGACTACATTGACGGCTACGATTACTGGAAAAAAGAATTTGACCAAGGAATTGCCGGAGTATTTTCAATCTCAGTCTCTGAAATTGTGAATGACATGGAAGAAGGAATTGTTACGGGAAATGGTGTTGTGGAATAAATACCTTAAATCGAATTCGTTTGCTAAACCCGATGTCGCAGATTTCTAATCCGTGAATTTCAATTCAGCAAAAATGCTTTCCTTACTATCGTAAAGGCAAAAAACCACGAAAAACGATTTCGATAAAACCTATAATCATTTCAACATAAGTGTCAACTCATTCGTTAAAGTGGTAAACTTCTTCGTGATGGCAATCAAGCATTACGTTGGGGCGTTCAAGCATTTCGAAGAAGCGTTCAACCACTTCGAAGAGCCAATAAACCACTTCGAAGAGGTAATCAAGTACTCCGAAGACGCAATCAACCATTCCGAAGAGCCAATCAACCACTCCGTAGAGGCAATCAACCACTCCGTAGAGGCAATCAAGTACAATCTGTTATATTTCAGCGCTTTACAGTCATTTTTCAAACTCGATGAATTTCCAGAATATTATTGATAGTAACTTCTAAAAACAATTAAAGCTAAATGCTTTTCTTAAGCACTAATTTCAAGCCTGTACCCTTTTCCACGAATCACAACAATTTTGATATTAGGATCTATTTCCAGTTTTTTTCTGAGTTTTGAGATAAACATATCAAGACTTCGCCCAACAATCACCCCGTCATCTTCCCAGATTTCCTTTTGCAGTCGGCTTCTTTCAACGATTTCGTTAGGAGAAGATGCGAAAATAAGCAATACACGACTTTCGGTTGCCGTAAGTTCTATTGTTGTATCATTTATGCTGAGCGTTCTGTTTTTAGCATCAAATTGCACAGAGCCCAAAGTGAACACATGAGTTTGCTGATTTTCGAGCATAACTTTGGGTGATTTTACAGATTTAGACCTAAAAAAAATAAAACCGATCAATGCTAAAAATGAGAGACCGCCCAGAAGATATCCACTTTTTGTTATGCTTATTCCTGTTGGTCTGAATTTAATGTTGATCATGTAACATGATTTTGGTTGCCTCCTTCCTATACACGCTACAATATCATCTTTTTTGCTTTTAGATATCGAAAATCCGTAAGCAACACGGGAGCTGCCACAATTCAGTACATTAACAATATAATCATTGGCAAGTGGATCTTTGGCTAATACACGCTTTGTAAGATTCACCAGAGAGTCGGGTTGAAACGTCAGTTCATTCTCAAAGCTGATCTGATATTCATGATCTGCAATCTTTTTTACCGGAAGCACTCTTGATGTACTGTCGCCCGACTGTAAAAGCAGTTCATGACCAATTTTACGAAGCAGCACTTCCCTTTTAGCAAAATTAAAGTCTTCATTATCGTCAGTGCTGAAGGCTGCACTTAGTAGTACCACAAATAAGAGCAATAGTACTCCGAGAAGGTATTTGTGCTTTCCTAAGAGGAGATTTTGACTAAGATGCATAGTGTCAAGTTATTATTTACAAAGTTTACAATTTTATTTACAATATAAATCCTATAAGCAGAAAAATAGTAAAGTATTTTCGCTAAATCAAATTTGATAGTCTTTGAAAAATTAAAAAAGCATTGTCAGATTTGATTGATCCAGAGAATCTATATTTAATTTAAAAATCAAAAAAAATTATGAAAAAAGTAATGTATGCGCTTATGTTGTCATTGGTTGTACTGGGCGGACTGGTACTTAGCTTCGCTCCATTCAATGAAGGCTCGGATGCCAATCCTGAAGTTAAAAACGAAACTGCTAAGAAGCCGATTCAAAAGCGAGTTTCAGCTGCTGAAATAGATATCGAAATGAAAAAATGGGAAGCTACCCCCGCCGGTATACAGTACAAAAAATGGGAAGCTTCATCTGCAGGTAAAAAAGTGGATGCCGCTGAAATCAAAATATGGAAGCATATTAAAAATTACACCAATATGGAAGGAGTTGTAACTTCTCTTTCTCTTCCACCAGGATCAAAATTAGGCCTCGGAGTGATGGTAAAAGTTAAAGATGAAAATTATATTCTAACATTTGATGCGCAAAAGTCTCAACTTGAACCTCTGCATAGCCTGAAGGTAAACGACAAAATAATTATAAAAAGCCATAACGTATCGCATGCGCCAAAATATGCTTATCCAATAATATCGTGTGGCATTTTAGAACGAGACGGCAAAGTAATCTTTAAACGAATTCCCCGCAAAGGAGGTTGTTAGGGGAATGCTGTACACCTTGGTAAACTTAATTTCATTAGTGTCAATCAAATAAATATTTTTTGACCTCACATCTGTATTTATTAAAACAGTGATGCAAACCTAAATATCAATATGTTAGTTTAAATAAATTATTTTTAAAATTACTTTAACAAAATAATGTTGCTACAATCAATACAATGCTTAATTTTAAGTTAGCAGAAATTAAAAAAGTATTGTCAAAAAAATGAAAAAAATTGTATTTCGGTTTTGGGGAATTAATTTACTGATAAGTATTCTATTATTTTTTGCTTATAGAATTTCGATTTCTCAAACAGCGACAAGTGATGGAAATTCATTTGAACAATGGATGCAGATTGTAGAAATCCTGTTAAATCTAGGATTTTCATTGATATATCTTATTGGTATGACGATCTTTTCTCTTGCAGTTCTTCTCAATTTGGTAGAGAAAATCAGAAATAATATCTATTTATCACTTTTAACTTTTTTGGGATTACCATCCATTTGTGTTGTTATTATCGTTATCAAACTAGTGATTGATATTAGCTTCAACGATTTTGCACTTTTGAGAACATTTACAATTTTTTCAATACTGTATCTATTTCTTACAACAATAGAATTTTTGCTGTTCAGGAAAAGAATTAATAAAGAGCTGAATAAATAGAGTGATATCTCAGAAACATCAGATAAAAATGTAATTGTACAAAAACAACCTAACTCGACTAAAAAAGAATGTTCAGAAGCAATTACAAAACATTATAGGAAAAGAAATACATCTGATCACACCTTAAATTGAAGAAAACAGGAAACAATTTTACATCAAAACGGAACATTAATAAGAAAATAAACATGAAAATCACTCCCGAACATAATGAACGAATTGCAAAGATGACATTTTCATCAGTATATCCGCATTATATCACAAAGGTAGAAAGTAAAGGCAGAACAATTGAAGAATTACATCAAGTGATAGAATGGTTAACAGGTTTTGATGCTCAGAAACTACAGGAACTCATTGATGAGAAAGTAACATTTGAAACATTTTTTAAGAGAGCAAAACTAAATCCCAATGCGCATCTTATAAAAGGAGTGATCTGTGGATATAGAATTGAAGAAATTGAAAATCCCCTTACAAAACAAACAAGATATCTTGATAAGCTGGTTGATGAATTGGCAAAAGGAAGAAAGATGGAAAAGATCTTAAGACAATAACCTGATTAAAGTTATGGCAAAAACAACTCACACCGGAGTAAACGTAGCAGATTTTGTAAACTCGTATGTCGACAATGAGCAGAAAAAAACCGATAGTTTTCGTCTGATAGAACTGATGCAAAAATGGACTGATTCCGAACCCAAAATGTGGGGACCTTCCATTATCGGATTTGGAAATTATCACTATAAATATACAAGCGGACACGAAGGCGATGCACCTGTTATTGGGTTTTCACCAAGAAAAGCGGCGTTTTCACTGTACGTTTATTCTGATACAGAAAAAAGCAAAGTACTGCTAGCCAATCTCGGGAAATTTAAAATGAGTAAAGCCTGCATTTACGTAAAAAATCTTTCCGACATTGAAATTGCCATTTTGCAGGAGCTCTGTATGGAATCTATCAAGTACATCAGCGAACATCATGAATGTTCTTGCAGAGCAAAATGACCGATAAACATTCACAAAAATGAGTAAGAAAATACTATGACAAAAAAATGATGAATTACTGTCAAAATTTAAGTAAACCATACCCTAAAAAAATGAAGACCATCTACTACCACGGCACAAAAGCAGATCTTAACATCGGAGATCTTATCGAAGTAGGCTTTACATCAAACTACGGCACAAAAAGAAAATCAAAATACATTTATCTTACAGAAACTTTAGATGCAGCAACCTGGGGTGCAGAATTAGCTTTCGGAGACGAAAAAGAAAGAATCTACATTGTAGAACCCACCGGTCACATTGAAGACGATCCCAATGTTACAGACAAAAAATTTCCGGGAAACCCTACGAAATCATATCGATCAAAATATCCCTTCAAAGTGGTAGACGAAGTTACAAATTGGCAAAGCCACTCTCCCGAACAGCTAGAAACAATGAAAAATCATTTGAAAAAATTAAAGGAAATGGGTATTGAAGCAATAGAAGATTAATCAGACTCAACTTGTTCCTGTTAAAAATGTAGAAGCCAAAAAAGAAAATCTTCTAAAACATTTATAATTCATAGTAACATATGTTGAGTATATTCTCGAGCATAAGATTGTTTTTTATCAATAAAACATTGATTTTAATTTATTTTAATAAAATTTGCATCTATTAAGAATTTTAGAATAGTTTTTGATTTAACATTTTCGTAATCAATTGTTCTTTTTATTTTTCAATGTAACAAATGCCTTTATATTATTTTTAATTAAAATCTTAAAGCCATGAAAAAACTACTCTTTATTATCCCCTACTTCATCCTTTCTGAAGCTACGGCACAGGAAATAGTAAATGATAAACCCTCAATGGTTCCGGAAGATAAAATGAATATTATTAAAACCAATATTACAGGATATGCCTTCAGGAATATTAATTTATCATACGAAAGATCTATTAATCGCTGGTTTGCGGTAAATGTAGGATTCGGAACCGTCGCAGAAGGTAAAGTTCCGTTTATGAATGCTTTTCTGAGTGATGAAGATGAGAAAAACTTTCAAAATCTTAAGATAAAAGCAACCAACTTCACCATTGAGCCTAGATTTTATATTGGTGAAGGCTATGGCAAAGGCTTTTACTTTGCTCCATACTATCGATATTCAAAAGTCTCTACCAATACTTTCGATTTTACGTATGACTACAATGCTTTTGGAACAACGATCCCTATTCCGCTTAAAGGTTTGGGAGATGCAAACGGCAATAGTGGCGGGTTGATGGTGGGTGCACAGTTTTTTTTAAATGAACAGCACAGCTTTGTTTTAGATTTTTGGATCGCCGGTGCGCATTACGGCTCAGGAAAAGGCGATTTCAGCCTTACAAGTAATGTAGTTCTTACCCCTGAAATGCAGGCACAGCTAAAAAATGAAATTGAAAATCTTGACGTGCCTTTTGTAGATTACACCGTAGAAACGAATGCCAACGGAGCCCGCGTGAAAGTAGACGGACCCTGGGCAGGGTTTAGAAGCGGTTTTTCGCTGGGTTATAGATTTTAGTTTTTCAAACATAAAAAATGCGCCTCAGATAATTTCTGAGGCGCATTCATTATATTAAGCGTAACACTCCTTAAATCTGGAAATCAGATTATCCATCGTGTGTCTCTGTACATAAACAGTCTTTACATCTTCATATCTTGGTGATTTGTAAAACACCTCATGGAAATCCATACTTCCGTTACCTACTTTTACAATTTTTTGAACATCGATGTTCAATTTTTTCAATTCATCTTTAAAGACCTGAAATTCGTCGTGGATATTATTCATCTTTATATTTTGTTTTAAGTTAAAAAATCAGCAATTATTTCATCATTGCCCCCTATTAAAATCAACTTTATGTTAAATTTTTAATAAATTTAGCAAATATATTTAAATTAACAATGGGGTTTGGATGATTTTTAATGATTAATCTTAATTGCAAAAACTATACCTAACTGTATAGTTATTAATGAAAAGTGAATTTAATATGAACCAAATGTTAACAAATGTAGATTTGGCCGTAGTTTCTTTAATTGATTCTTCTTGAATCATTTAGCAAAATTTATTAAAAGTTTTAATCGATTTAAAGACAAGAAATTTCTTTTATAAATTAAAATTTAACTTTTAGTAATTTTAACAATCAAAAAAAGAAATAAAAACACGATGAATTTCTTCAAAACATTATCTCTACTCATCTTTATCACTTCTTCACTGCCGATTTTCGCACAAGAATATAATCCCGTGATTTTAGAATCTAAAAAAGGAAATGAAAAACAAAATGCCGCAGCTAAAAAAGAAGAAATGAAGTATTTTCTACAGTTCGGAATTATGTCACGAAACCACGACAGTTTTAAACAAAAATACGGAGTAAATATACTTTACGAAAATTGTGTAATCACTCCTTATATGTCGGAAAAAGCAAGAAAGAACAATCAGGAAGTTGCCCAATATTTAACCACAAAATACGGTGAAAACTGGAAAAAAGATCTGGAAATAATTCCTTACGGATTATAGGCTTTCTTTTTCTTCTACTTCAATTTCGTGTCTCAGCTGTGCTTTATATAATGTGGAATAATATCCGTTTTTATCTAAAAGTTCCAGATGTTTACCTTCTTCAACAATTTTACCATGCTCCATCACGATGATTTTGTCGGCTTTCTCAATGGTTGAAAGTCTGTGAGCAATGATAATTGATGTTCTGTTTTTGGTGATTTTCTCTGTCGCTCTCTGGATTAATTTTTCACTTTCGTGATCAATGGAAGACGTTGCCTCATCCAAAATCAAGATCTTTGGATCTGACAAATATGCTCTTAAGAAAGACAAAAGCTGTCTTTGTCCTAAAGAAATAGACGACCCTCTTTCGCTTACCACAAACTCGTAACCGCCGGGAAGGCTTTCAATAAAGTCATCAACTTCAATTTCTCTTGCACCGGCTTTTATTTTTTCTAAAGTCACCTCATCATCACCAAATGCAAGGTTTTCATAAATGCTTCCGTGGAACAGGAAAACATCCTGCAAAACAACTCCAATGTGACTTCTCAGGTTATACAGTTCATAATCTTTAAGCTCAACATCATCAATGTAAATTTCCCCCGAATTGATATCATACAATCTTGTAATTAAACTGATAATTGTAGATTTTCCGGCTCCGGTTGCACCGACAATAGCCACAGTTTCTCCGGGATTTACTTTAAAATCAATTCCTTTTAAAACTTCCTGCTTCTCATCATACGCAAAACGAACATCTTTAAATTCTATCTTTCCGTCAAAGTGATCTTTTTTAACCGTTCCTGTATTTGGCATTGCATAATCTTCATCCATCACGCCTAAAACTCTTTCTGCACCAACAATTCCACGCTGAATATTGTTGAAACGGTCTGCAATCTGTCGTAAAGGACGAATCAACATTGAAATAAACTGAATAAACGCAATCACAACACCCGCACTGATGGTAATATAACCTCCATAAAACAGGACAAAACCAATGAAAAGGGATGAAATCAATTCAACTACAGGAAAAAATAATGAGAAGATAAAAACTGTTCTCAATAAAGCACTTTTTAAAGTGATATTAATATCATCAAACTTTTTGAACTCTGCCTTTTGCCTGTTGAATACCTGAATAATCGGCATTCCCGCCAATCTTTCCTGCACAAAAGAGTTTTGATTGGAAGTCCAGGTTCTTTCGTCACCAAATGCCTTCTTCAGTCTTTTCTGGAAAAATCTCGTAATCACAACCATTAAAGGTAAAATAGCGAGAGAAATATAACTCAAATGCACATCAACCTGAAACATCATAAATAAAACAAAGACAATTCTCAAAACGTCTCCAAAAACCATCAGAAAACCGTCTGTATAAACCGTTGCAATAGTTTCTACATCACCAACTGCTCTTGTCACTAACTGACCAATCGGAGTTTTATCAAAAAAAGCGGTTCTGAAATAAATCAGCTTGTTATAAAGTCTCTCACGAATATCTCTGATAACATTCTGCGAAATGTAGTTTGAAAAATAAACTAAAAAGAAATTTAAAATTGTTTCGGCAAACACCAACCCAACCAAAACATAAATATGCTTCATCATGAGCGCTTTATCTTTCAGCTTCGTGATATCATTATCTACAATCTGCATTGTAAGATAAGGCCTGTACGTAGAAACAACCGATAATATGATGGAAATAATCAGGGTAAAAATAAACCAAGAACGAAACTTCATACCGATGAAGAAAAGCCTTTTTACAATTGCCCAGGTATCTTGTTTTTTCATTATAGAAATTGACGTAAAGAATTAATTTGAAAAAATTCTCTGCAAAAATACGGCTTTAAAATTTTACAGCTCGAAGAACTTGGATAGAAAATTATAGATATCTGTTATTTATCTGATGTATATTTAATGAAGATCTTTTGTATGCTCGGTTCCTATTTCTTCAATTTCCAAAATTGGATTCTTTGCATTTTCCTTTTTAAATCGATTTTCAAGAATCCTGTAAACTCCATAAACACAGCCAATCGCAAATATCCAACTGATGATATTGATTCCTGAAAAACCTGAATAATTATTATCGTTCAGAGCATTTGGATTGGATATTGCATCATAAAATCTGTAAGAAAGTAAAAATAAGATCTGAAAGCCCAGATAAATACCTATCGCCAAAAGCCCGAATTGCCACTTTGTTTTACCAAATCGCTCAGCTAAACCTGCATAATATCTATACGCACCTACAAGAATAATAATTGACATCATAGTTTTTAGTTTTTAATGAATCTAATTTAATTATTTTTTCCGATTCCGTCTATTTCTGATTCATGTGTTGAAACTGAGTCTTTTCTCCACGATTTTTCAAGATTTCGATGAACAAACCAAACAGTAAAAATAGAAGCAACCCATCCTAAAGTTGTAACAAGAGTCACAGAAAACAAATCCGACTCTTGAGAATTTAATAGCATTTCGATAGATTTATAAATCAACCAAAATAGTAATTGTACACCTAAACAAATTCCCATTCCCAGAAAACCATATTTCCAGTGAACTTTTCCGTTTCTTACAGCCAGTTTTTGATAATATCTGAAAACACCAATGGCAATTATAATTGAAATCATTTTTATTTAATATTTAAAATTCATACCCAACATCGACCAAAAACAATGCATGAGCCGGAGCAGAAGTTCCCGCAGAATTTCGGTTTTTATTTTCTATTACTTTTCTAATATCTTCAGGCTGTATTTTTCCGGAACCTACTTCCACCATCGTTCCTACAATTGCTCTTACCATATTTCTCAGAAAACGGTTAGCCGAAACAGTAAATTTCAATTCGGTTCCGTTTTGCTCCCATTCTGCTTTATACATTTTGCAGAGATTGGTTTTGTTGTCGGTATGCAGTTTTGCAAAACTTGTAAAATCTTCGTATTCAAATAAGATCTTACAGGCTTCATTCATTTTATTGATATCTAAAGGCTTTCGCCAATGTTGCCACGCCGAATCCTGCGTAAACGGATCTTTTTCCAAAGAAATATAATATTCGTACGTCCTGAAAGTGGCATCAAAACGAGCATGAAAATCCTCTTTCACTTTAAAAATTCTTTTCACCGAAATATCAGCAGGCAAAAAACTATTCAGTTTATGAGAAAGCTGATCGCTCAAAATCTGATCAGTCTCAAAATGGGCAAACATTTTCTTGGCATGAACACCTGTGTCTGTTCTTCCTGCTCCTGTTGTTTTAATTTCTTGTCTTAAAATCGTAGAAAGAGCTCGCTCCAGTTCTTCCTGTACAGATATATCTTTCGGCTGAATCTGATAGCCAAAATAATTTTTACCGTTGTATGAAAATTCAATAAAATATCTCAAAGTCGATCAATATTAGATTTAGAAATAAATGGTAAATAAATTACTATTGAATGATTAAATATTACCACTCATTTTACTTCTTAAACATTCCTGCAAAAATACTTTAATTTGATGGAAAAAAAATTGTTAATTTTATTTCGAAAACTGATTAAAAACATCATTTAACGGTTTTAAAATTCTTATTTTTGCCAACGTATGAAAAGATGGTACCTTTACCCTTTTTCCTTAGGTTATCACATGGTTACGGGCATCCGAAACACAATGTATGATCTTGGAATTTTTAAGTCCACGAAGTTTAAGACACCGATTATCAATGTCGGCAATCTTTCTGTGGGCGGAAGCGGAAAATCACCAATGGTGATGTATTTGGCAAAATCTTTATCTAAACATTACAGAACAGGCGTACTTTCCAGAGGCTACGGAAGACTGACGAAAGGATACGACGTTACCAACTACGACAGTAATTATAAAACTGTGGGTGATGAAGCAATGCAGCTTTTTGAGCGTTTTAAAAACCGTTTTGTAATTGCAGTTTCCGAAGACCGTGTTCCCGGAGCAAAAAAAGTGATCGATGATATGGATCTTGATGTGCTGATTCTTGATGATGCAATGCAACACCGAGCCATCAAAGCAGGATTCAATATTTTAATGACCGATTTTAATGATCCTTATTTTAAAGATCATCTACTTCCGGCAGGAGATTTAAGAGAATCCAGAGCAGGATCAAAAAGAGCAGATATCATTATGGTGAGTAAATGCCCTGATGAACTGACTGAGGAAACTAAGCAATATTATATCTCAAGAATAAAACCCGAGCGTGGTCAAAAAGTATTTTTCTCATCCATCGGATATGACGAAAATGTCTATTCAAGAGAAAAAATGCTTCCTGACAACAACTTGAATTATTACGATATTCTTCTCATCACAGGAATTGCCAACCCAAAACCTTTGCTGAATCATTTGGCTAAATTTTCTCAACGTGTAAAACATCTGAAATTCAGAGATCATCATAATTTTTCTGATGCAGATATTAAAAACATTATCGAAGAGTACAAAAAATTGGGCGAATACAAATTAATTCTTACCACCGAAAAAGATTACGTTCGTCTGAAAACCTTCGACTATCTCCGTGATCTGGTGTATTACTGGCCGATCAATGTGGTGATCGATAAAAAGGAAGAATTCAATCAGGTGATTATGAGTTACGTGAATAAAAGATAATAGAAGTCTGCGGCGAAAGTTGCAGATTTTTAATTTAATATAGATTGTTTCAATTCTTAAATTTAAGCCAATTCATGCAATTTCATTTTAACTTAACGAATCAATGGTTAGATTTGTAGAAATAAATATCTGCATATGAAACAGCTGTTGACTTTTATGATGTTGAGTATTTTCAATTTGGGATGTTCTCAAAAGACACCTGAAGTTTCAAAAACTCAGTTTTCTAAAGAAGCATTACGTCAGAAATTGGAAGATGAAAATGGGAAAAAAATTAGCGTTCAGGAAATATTAAATCAACATAAAGGAAAAGTTTTGGTTATCGATTTCTGGGCCGGCTGGTGTAGAGATTGCCTTCAGGCGTTGCCTAAAGCTGAAGAATTGGAGAAAAACAATCCGAATATCGATTTTGTGTTCTTTTCACTAGAAAGATCAAAAGAGAAATTTGACAGCAGTCTGGAAAGATTTAACATGAAAGAAAAGGAAAACTACTGGTTTGCTACGGGCTGGAAAAATGATTTCAATAATTATATTGACCTCAACTGGATTCCTAGATATATGGTAATTGACCAAAAATCTGATATTGCAAAATATTACGCTATTTCTCCGGAAGATCCGGAAATTCAAGCGACAATCGACAAACTGAAATAAGTTTAAAGTTTTTGGATCAGCATCGAATCTTAAACTTCGAATATTGAATTAAAAAAAATCTTAGAATCCATATCTTTGTGATATGGATTCTTCTTTTCCGCTCCGCAAAATAATTCATGTTGATATGGATGCATTTTATGCTTCCGTAGAGCAACATGACAATCCTGAATTGCGAGGAAAAGCCATTGCTGTCGGCGGTGGTCATCGTGGCGTTGTTTCTGCGGCGAGCTATGAAGCAAGGAAATTTGGAGTCCGTTCTGCAATGCCGAGTAAAACAGCAAAAGAAAAATGTCCGCATCTTATTTTTGTTCCGCCCAGATTTGCGCGATACAAGGAAATTTCAAGAAAGATCCGTGAAATTTTCTATGAATATACCGATTTGGTAGAACCACTTTCTTTAGATGAAGCCTATCTTGACGTTACCGAAAATAAAAAAGGAATTGAGTCGGCCAATCAGATTGCCAAAGAGATTCGCCAAAAGATATTTGAACACACTGGGTTAACTGCTTCTGCTGGAATTTCGATTAATAAATTTTTGGCTAAAGTTGCTTCAGATATTAATAAACCCAACGGACAGAAAACTATTCATCCCGAAAAAATAGAAAAGTTTTTGGAAGAACTTCCTGTTGAAAAATTTTATGGTGTAGGAAAAGTAACGGCCAATAAAATGTTTAGCCTGGCAATTTATAAGGGAAAAGATCTAAAAAACAGGTCGCTCGAAGATTTAATAAGACTTTTCGGAAAATCAGGAAGGTATTATTATGACGTCGTTCGAGGAATTCATCATTCTGAAGTAAAGCCTAACCGAATACAGAAAAGTGTTGCTGTAGAGCGTACGTTTTTCGAAGATCTTTTTGATGAACAACAAATCAACGAAAAATTAGAAAATTTAAGTCAGGAGCTTCATCAGCGTTTACAGAAACATCAGATTCTTGGAAGATCTTTAACATTGAAGATCAAATACAAAGATTTTTCGTTGTTTACAAGAAGTTTTACAAAGGAAGAGTATTTCACATCCCCGGAACAGTATTTTGTAACCTCAAAAAAACTGTGGGAACTTCGGCCTTTTGATAAAGCGGTACGATTATTGGGACTATCACTGTCTCACCTCAACACTGAAGAAAAAAAGCAGATTTCAGTTCAGCTTAAAATTCCGTTTGAGGATTTTGAAAATTGAAAATTGATTTTCATTGAATAATCTCATCAAAATATATTAACTATGAACCAAACCATGATTCAGTTTTTCCACTGGTACTCAGAAGGAGACGGAAAACTATGGAAGCACGCAAAAGAACAAGCAAATTATTTATCTCAACTCGGCATCACCTCAGCCTGGTTTCCACCGGCTTACAAAGGCACAAATGGTGGATATTCTGTAGGATATGATGCTTATGATCTTTTTGACCTTGGTGAATTTGACCAAAAAAACTCAATAGCCACAAAATACGGAACCAAGGATGATTATATAAAAGCGATTAAAAGTTTAAAAGAAAATAATATTCAGGTTATTGTAGATGTTGTTTTAGGACACAAAGGTGGTGGTGATGAATTAGAAAAATTTAAAGTTGTAAAAGTTGATGAAAATAACCGTGAAAAAGTCATTTCATCAGAAATTGAAATAGAATCTTACACAAAATTTACTTTTCCGGGACGTGGAAAAAAGTATTCAGATTTTGAATGGAATTTCACTTGTTTCAGCGGTGTAGATTATGCTGAAGGAAGAGATTCGCACATCTATAAAATAAAGTCTGAATATGGTGACGACTGGGAAGAGATGATTGATGACGAGAAAGGAAATTATGATTATTTGATGTTTAATGACATCGAACATCGCAATCCTCATGTGCGTGAAGAATTGAATAAATGGGCAAAATGGTACTTTGACGAAACTGGTTTTGACGGTGTAAGGCTGGATGCTCTAAAACATATTTCTTTTGAATTTTATAAAGAATGGTTAACGATGCTACGTTCCAATTCCGGAAAGAATATTTTTGCCGTTGGTGAATATTGGGCTCCCGGGCAGCTCAATTTATTACAGAAATACATTGAAGCAACAGAAGGCTGCATGAGTCTTTTTGACAGTTCGTTACAAAACAATTTTCACAATGCATCCAAAGAAGGAGATTCTTATGATTTGAGAAATATTCTTGCTTATACTTTAACGGAAGCCGATCCTATGCATTCTGTAAGTCTGGTTGATAATCACGATACACAACCATTACAAGATCTTGAAGCGCCAGTGGAAGCATGGTTTAAGCCTCTCGCTTATGCACTTATTTTACTGAGAGAAAAAGGTTATCCTTGTATTTTTTATCCTGATTTGTATGGAGCTCATTATAAAGATACCGACCGTGAAGGTAACGAACAGGAAATATTTTTAGAAAAAGTAGACGGTATTGAAGAGCTCTTAAAAGCAAGAAAAGAAAATGCATATGGATTACAAAGAGACTATTTTGAAGATGCCAATTGTTTAGGCTGGATTCGTGAAGGTGATGACGAGCATGAAGGATGTGCCGTTGTTCTTAGTAATAAAGATGCATACGATAAACCTATGGAAATGGGTGAAAGATATATTGGAAGAACTTTTTACGACGCATTGGGAAGATCTGAAGAAAAAGTACAAATAAGAGAAGATGGCTGGGGAGATTTTCCGGTTCCTGCAGGAAATGTGAGTGTCTGGATCCCTGAATAAAGTTTTTTCAACACATCATTAGTCTTTAAAACAAAGAAATCCAGCCTTTTTATAAGACTGGATTTCTTTTTATTATTTCTTTAAGTATAAATCAAAATAATCGGTGACTTTCTGCATCAAATGGACTCTGTCTTTCCCAACCACATTGTGCGGATGTCCCGGATAAACAAAATAATCCATCTGAACACCGTGATCCACTGCAGACTTGATAAATTTCATCGAATGTTGCCAAACGACCACATCGTCTTGTGCCCCATGAATCATCAATAATTTGCCTTGTAAGTTCTGAACTTTATCCAATAAATTCGAAGTTGCATAACCTTGAGGATTTTCCTGTGGAGTATCCATATATCTTTCGCCGTACATGATTTCGTACATACTCCAGTCGATTACCGGACCACCTGCAACACCAACTTTGAAAACATCAGGTTTGCGAAGCATAAAACTAGTTGTCATAAATCCACCGAAACTCCAGCCGTGAATTCCCATTCTTTCAGCATCTACGTAAGGAAGAGACATCAGATATTTCACACCTTGCATTTGATCCTTCATTTCTACTGTTCCCAGATTTCTGAAAACAGCCTGTTCGAATTTCAAACCTCTGTTTGATGAACCTCTTCCGTCCATTGTAAAAATAATATATCCGTTTTGAGCCATATACTCATACCAAAGATTTCCTGAAGCAGGGAAAGTATTGGTTATAAGCTGTAAATGCGGACCGTTGTACAAGTAAACAATAGCAGGATATTTTTTATTTGGGTCGAAGTTGGTTGGAAGAATAACTTTTCCGTACAAGATCGTTCCGTCATCAGCTTTTAAATTAATATTTTTAATTTCCGGACGATCATAGTTTTTCAATGGGTTGTCCGATTTCAAAAGATTAGTCGCTTTTAACGTCGTTGTGTTAAGAATATCTGCAACTCTAGGGGTCGTTGCATTGCTGTAAGTATCATATAAATAATTACCGTCGCTGCTCAAAACTCCTGAATGTACTCCTTCTGCGTTGTCCATTCTCTGAGTTTTGAACGTATTCCAGTTGATTCTATACAGATGTTTTTCGGTAGGATTATCTTGGGTAGAAACATAATATATTTCTTTTTTCTTTTCATTAAACCCTAAAATATCGGTAACCAACCAATCACCTTTTGTAATTTGAGCAATAAGTCCTTTTTCTAAACTGTAATGAAACAAATGATTATAACCCGTTCTCTGACTTTGCCAGATGAAATCTGTATTTGAATTCGGGAAGAACGTCAACGGATGCTGCGGTTCTACATATTTATCACTGGTTTCTTCAAATAATGTATTGATAAAATTTCCTGTAACAGCTTCATATTTATTCATTTTTAAATGATTCTGACCTCTGTTTAAAACCCCTACAAAAATGAATTTAGAATCTGGGCTCCAGGTAACTGCCGTTAAATATTGATCTTTTTCACCTTCCACTTTTAGGAAAGTGGTCGTTTGATTTTTAATATTATAAACTCCCAATGTCACTTCATGAGAAGTTTTTCCTGCCATCGGATATTTAATATTGGTATTCACAGCAGGAGTTACAGACCAGTCAATTACAGGATAATCTGCAACCATGGTCTGATCCATTCTATAAAACGCAACATTTTCAGAATTGGGAGATGGGAAGATTCCGGTATCAATACCAAATTCGTTTCTGTGAACATTAGAAGCTCCGTTCAGAATATTTTCGTTAGAATCATTCGTTATTGCAATTTCTTTCCCATTTTTATTGATGAAAAGATTATTGTTTTTAGTATAAACCAAAGTCTGATTATCTGCAAGCGTTTTTACATTTGCGGGATTATCTCCTAATGTTGCCGAACGTTTTACCTTCCAGTCGTTACCCGATTTCTCAAGCCAATACATTTGATTATTTGCCGTAAGATAAGCTTCAGAATTGGTGATAAATTTTACAGGAGGAAGACCTTTTAGCTTTTTATCAGCAAAATTTTTGTTCAACTGGTAAAGAGAGATCAACGTATCTTGCTTATTTGTCTTAAGATCTGTCATTAAATATCCGCCTTTTACAGCCTGAATATAAGATTTGCTGTCGCTTGACCAAGAAAACTGTGAAATATTTTTCACCGCAAGATTACTTCTCATGCCGTTTACAGCTTCTGCCATAGTAAATTTCTGGTTTTGAGCCAACGCTGTTCCACCCAAAACAACCATTAATAAAGAAAATTTATATAATTTCATTGCATAAAATTGAATCCGTCAAAAATAAGAAATAAAACTCACCCGTTAAGAAATGTTAAAATAAAAAGATGATGAAAGTGTATTTAAACTTAAAAAAGAATTATACATTATTAATTTGAAAAGTTCCTGAATATTATCATTTTACCGTTCTCAATCTACAAATTGTTATCTTTGTAAAAAATTTAAAACAAAAATATGAGTGTACACATCAGTGCAAAAAAGGGAGAAATTGCCAAAGTTGTTTTGCAACCGGGTGATCCGCTTCGTGCAAAATATATCGCTGAAAATTTTCTTGAAAACGCAAAATTAGTAAGTCAAACGAGAGGTATTTTTTATTACACAGGAACTTACAAAGGGAAAGAAATCTCTGTGGGAGCAAGTGGAATGGGCTTTCCAAGTATCGGAATTTATTCTTTTGAGCTGTACACAGAATATGAAGTAGATACGATCATCAGAATCGGAACTTGTGGCGGATATTCGAGTGACGTAAAATTATTCGATATTTTAAATGTAGAAAATGCAGCCAGCGAAAGTACCTACGCAAAATATGCTTGGGGATTTGAAGAAGAGATTTTTTCTCATCAGGGAAATATTTTTGATATCATCAACGAAACTGCCGAAGAATTATCTTTAAAAACTAAAGCAACCAACATTCACAGCAGTGATATTTTTTACAGAAAAGATCCTGCAACTCCTGCAATTGCTACGAAATACAATTGCCCAGCAGTAGAAATGGAAGCTTTCGGATTGTTTGCCAACGCAAAACATTTAGGTAAAAATGCAGCGACTATTCTTACGGTTTCTGATATTATTCCAACCAAAGAATTTATTTCGGCTGACGAAAGAGAAACAGCTTTGAAACCAATGATCGAATTGGCTTTGGAAGCAGCTTTGAAAGTGATTTAAGAATCAATTGATACAAATAAAAAGAGCTTTACCTGATGAGTAGAGCTCTTTTTAGTTACAGAATTCTACTTTTTTCGTGTAGTAATTTCCCAATTTTCAGCTTGATTTTGATTGTTATCTTTATTCAAAACCAAACGAAAATTTATTTTATCTTTTTCTTTATTCGTGAAAATATTAAATGAAAGTTTCCCTTTTGTAATGAGCTCTTCCGACACAGGATTACTTAGATAATGACTTTGCACAATTTTAAAATCCTCGGTGAGACTTGTATTTTGAACCAGAAAATTCAAAAATTGTTTCCTTTTGCTATCAATATTTTTCTGGCTCAGATCTGACGTTATAAAATTTCCTTCTAGTATTAAATCTAAATTGTCACAACCCGAAAGTTCCACTGTACATTCAAAATCCTCAGCATTAAATTTCTCATTCAAAACTTCAGTATAATTATGCATATCAATCGTTCTGAATGATTCTGATGCATTTTTTAATACTTTCTTATTTTTCCATTTTGCCAGCTCACAGTTAGACAAATAGGTTTCTTCGTATACATTTCCATCTCTATAAATAAAAGATAGATCCGCAGATTCCAGTTCTTCTTCGGGTTTAGAATAAGTATGGTAATTTTTTGTGGCAGTCGCCTTTAAAACTCCGTTTTTGTACGCTATATTATCTAAAATATTATATGAGAAAGGTGCATACGTAAGAATTCTATGCTTATCCTGAATATGGTCATCTTTTCCCATAATGATGTATAAAATTTCAGAGTTTGTATTTGCATTTCCACCAAGCCTCCCTTCTGAATTTCTTTCTATTATATAGTCTTCAATTCCATCTTTATTAAGATCTTCTGAAGCAATTTTCAGAAAAGAAACACTGTAAGAATCACCATCATTATCGAAAGAAACTGAATAGTTTTCGTAATCTACTTTCTCAGGTTTTTCAGTGCCTATTTCTTCATCCAACAAAATTTTAAGAATATCAATTTTCTGTTTAGTTTCTTTTATCGGCATGCCATTTTTTGATATAGAAGCCGACTGATTCAGAGTTTTCTTTTCAGTTTGTTTTTTTCCACAATTAAAGAGTAAAAATAAGAGAATTATCAAAACAGATTTCATAGACTATGCATTTATCTAAAATTAATTAAATTCAGATATAAAAAGGATGAACATTAAATTAAAAATAAACCATTTGTGCAATCGATTACCCCAATAAGCCTGTTCAGCTAACTTTTCGGGGAATATCTGAAGGTTATTTTTTGAATTTCCCTTGAACTTTCAACAATTTTATACTGGGAAAAAGTTTTCTAACTCCCTATAAATAAACGATTAACAAACTTATAAAAAATCTATTTCTCATATTCCTAAAAATTCATTCAGTATTAGATAAAATTATTACATTTAAAGGTTAACAATTATTAATTTATTAATGAAGTTTATAGGATATGATGTTGGAAGCTCATCAATAAAGGCTTCTATCGTGGATGAACAGGGCAAAGTGATCGCCCATGCAAAATATCCGGAAAGCGAGATGTCGATCGATTCTCCAAAGATTGGCTGGGCAGAACAAGATCCCGAACAATGGTGGCAAAACCTTAGAATTTTAACTCAAAAAGTAATTGCAGAAAGCCACATCGACAAAAACGAAATCAAAGGAATTGGTATCTCTTATCAGATGCACGGTTTGGTTTTAGTAGGCAAAGATAAACAAGTTCTCCGTCCATCAATTATCTGGTGTGACAGCCGTGCGGTGGAAACCGGCGACAAAGCTTTTGATGATTTGGGTGAAGAAGTTTGTATGAATAAACTTTTGAACTCTCCAGGAAATTTTACCGCTTCGAAATTGAAATGGGTCAAAGAAAACGAGCCGGAAGTGTATGAAAAAATCTGGAAGTTTATGCTTCCCGGAGATTTTATTGCTTTAAAATTAAGTGGTGAAGCAACGACAACCGTAACCGGACTTTCAGAAGGCGTGCTTTGGGATTTCCAGAAACATCAGCCTTCAAAAACATTGTTAAATCATTGGGGAATAGATGAATCATTAGTTTCAAAAGTTGTCGATAATTTCACTGAGCAATGTCTTGTTTCAAAACAGGGCGCAGAAGAAAGTGGACTTCCGGAAGGAATTCCTATTCTGTACAGAGCCGGAGATCAGCCGAATAATGCTTTATCATTAAACGTAATGAATCCCGGAGAGATCGCTGCTACAGGCGGAACTTCAGGAGTTGTTTATGGTGTGACCGATACTATTCTTTCTAAAGAATCTGTACGAGTAAACAATTTTGCACACATCAATCATACTCAGGAACAGCCAAGAATCGGGAAAATGCTTTGTTTAAATGGTGCCGGAATTCAGTATAGCTGGTTGCGTCATCAGGTGGATCAGAAAAGGCATTCTTATCAGGAACTGAATGATTTAGCTTCACAAATCCCAATCGGATCAGACGGAATTATCGTTCTCCCATTCGGAAATGGTGCTGAGAGAGTTTTAAAAAATAAAGACATCGGTTCTTCTACTTATAATGTCAATTTTAACCGTCACAAAAGTGTACATCTTTTCAGAGCCGGATTGGAAGGTATCGCCTACTCTTTCGTATATGGAACTGAAATTCTGATGAATGACGGTCTTCAAAAAGGAATCATCAAAGCTGGAGGAGATAATTTATTTCGTTCTTCCTTACTTGCGCAATCGATTGCATCTTTATTGGATACTGAAATCAGAATTTTTGATACCACAGGTTCTACCGGAGCAGCAAGAGCAGCAGCAATCGGAGCAGGAGCATTTGATACACTCAACGATATTTTAACAGAAAAAGATATTACCACAACTTATATTCCTGATTTTAAAAATATGGATCAGTACAGAGAAAGTTATGGAAAGTGGAAAAATAAATTAGAAAAAGTGATAAGTAGTTCTTAGTCTTGACAATGATAAATTAACGTTCATTAATAGAATGACAAAATCGCAGCCCGACTTGAACGGAGCTCTTTTTCTAAAAAAAAGTATGGGAAATGCGCTGGATTTTTTAGAAAAAAGCGGGAGTGGAAGGCGGAAATAGCTGCCCAAATTAAAAAAAATAATAAAATATAAAATCAAAATAATGGCAATTACAACAGGAAACAAAGAGTATTTTAAAGGAATAGATAAAATTCAGTTTGAAGGAAGAGAATCAGACAATCCGTTAGCATTCAAATTTTATGATGAGAATTTGGTGGTTCGTGGAAAAACGATGAAAGAATATTTCAAATTTGCCTCAGCTTATTGGCATACGTTCTGCGCAACCGGTGGAGATCCGTTTGGTGCAGGAACTCAACAATTTGACTGGTTGACCGCTTCTGATGCTAAGCATAGAGCAACAGAAAAAATGGATGCTGCGTTCGAATTTTTCACAAAACTAGGCGTACCTTATTACTGTTTCCACGATTATGATTTGATTGATGAAGCAGATAATTTCACAGAATCTACCAAAAGATTAGAATTCATCACCAATTATGCTAAGGAAAAACAAGCTGCTTCAGGTGTAAAATTGCTTTGGGGAACTTCAAACTGTTTCTCAAACCCAAGATTTATGAACGGTGCCGCTACCAATCCTTCATTTGATGTTTTGGCTTACGCTGGCGGACAGGTAAAAAATGCATTGGATGCTACGATTAAATTAGGTGGAGAAAACTACGTTTTCTGGGGCGGTCGTGAAGGTTATATGTCTCTACTAAACACCAATATGAAGCGTGAGCAGGAACATATGGCGAAGTTTTTACATTTGGCTAAAGATTATGCAAGAGCTCAAGGTTTTAAAGGGACTTTTTTCATCGAGCCAAAACCAATGGAGCCTACAAAACATCAATATGATTTTGATGCTGCAACTTGTTTGAACTTCCTGCGTCAGTACGATTTATTGGATGATTTTAAATTAAATCTTGAAGTAAATCACGCTACTTTAGCTCAACATACATTCGAGCACGAACTTCAGGTTGCTGCTGACAACAATGTTTTGGGAAGCATCGATGCAAACAGAGGTGATTACCAAAACGGTTGGGATACAGACCAGTTCCCGGTTGATCTATATGAAATGACTCAAGCAATGTTAGTGATCATCCAAGCTGGAGGTTTCCAAGGTGGAGGTGTTAATTTTGATGCCAAAATAAGAAGAAACTCAACAGATTTGGAAGACATTTTCATCGCACACATCAGCGGAATGGACAATTTTGCAAGATCTTTCTTAGCTGCTGATAAAATTTTAGAAAAATCAAAATATTCTGAGATCAGAACCAACAGATATTCATCTTTCGACAGTGGAAAAGGGAAGGATTTTGAAGACGGAAATCTTTCTTTAACTGATCTTGCAACTTATGCTCAAGGATTGGGAGAAGTTGGTAGAGAAAGCGGAAAGCAGGAATATCTTGAGAGTATTATTAATCAGTATTTATAATATTGGTTAATCGCAAAGGCGCATTTTTTTTTCTTTGAAAATATTTTAAGGCGCAAGACACTTCGACAAGCTCAGTGTGACAAGAGATGTCCGGTAAGGAAATATCTTAAATTTTATCTTCGATAAAATCTTTGCGCCTTAAAACATAAAGCTTGTCAAATTTATTGCGCCTTTGCGTACAACCAAAAATAATTAACAATTAAAACTAAATCAAACTATGCAAATAATAGATTCTGGTCCTAAATATTCTTCAGGAACAAAGGCGCAGATCAATATGCTGTATGTTACCGTACTCACATTGGTCGCCACTTTGGGAGGACTTTTGTTTGGGTACGACACGGCAGTAATTTCCGGAGCTGAAAAATCGATTCAGGAATATCTGATTATTCCATTAGGATTGAGTTCACTGGCTCACGGAGCGACCATTTCGAGCGCGTTGATCGGATGTATCATCGGTGGTGCTATTTCCGGAATGATTTCCACAAAGCTGGGAAGAAAAAAATCGTTGATGCTTTCTGCATTTTTGTTCTTCATCAGTGCTTTGGGAGCGGCGTATCCTGAATTTTTATTCTTCAAACACGGTGAACATTCAATGGGTGTTTTATTAGCATTTAATTTTTACAGAATCATTGGTGGAATCGGGGTTGGACTGGCATCAGCAGTCTGCCCGATGTACATTGGTGAAATTGCACCTGCGGAAATCCGTGGAAAATTGGTTTCTTTAAATCAGTTTGCCATAATTTTCGGAATGTTGGTCGTTTACTTTGTAAATTGGGGAATCGCAAGCGGACAAACCGTAGAATGGATCAACGAAATCGGATGGCGATATATGTTTTTATCATTGACAATTCCTTCTGCCCTATTCGGAATTCTATTGTTTTTCGTGCCTGAAACTCCGCGTTATCTGACTTTTATTAATAAAGATGCAGAAGCACTGAAAATTTTAACTAAAATCAACGGAGAAGCTCGTGGAAAAGAAATTTTCTCCGAAATTAAAAGCACGGTCGTCGAGCATAAAAGTGAAATTTTCGTCTTTGGAAAAACCGTAATTGTGATTGGAATTTTACTATCCGTTTTCCAGCAATTTGTGGGAATTAATGTGGCTTTATATTACGCTCCCAGAATTTTCGAAAGTATGGGCGTTCACAAAGATTCTTCGATGCTTCAAACCGTTGTAATGGGATTGGTGAATGTAATTTTTACCGTTATCGCTATTTTTACGGTGGATAAATGGGGAAGAAAACCCTTGTTGATTGTTGGTTCTGTAGGCATGGCGATTGGAATGTTTGCGATTGCGATTTTATCTTATTATCAAATCATTGGGATTGCCACTTTGGTATTTATCATTGTTTACACGGCTTCATTTATGATGTCTTGGGGACCGATTTGCTGGGTTTTAATTTCAGAGATTTTCCCTAATAAAATAAGAGGAAGTGCGATTGCAATTGCTGTTGCAGCACAATGGGCAGCGAATTATTTAATATCATCAACTTATCCTTTTATGATGGAATTCAGTGGCGCATTTACCTACGGATTTTACGGTGTAATGAGCGTTCTATCCTTATTTTTTGTATGGAAATGGGTTCCTGAAACCAAAGGTAAATCTCTTGAGGAGATTGAAAAGGTTTGGGAAAAATAGATTTATCAGTTATATTTTACATTATTTATTTACAATAAAAGGATTCCGAATGTGGGATCCTTTTTGTTTTTCTTTTCGACATATGCAACTTCTCTTCGGATACGCTCAGGGACCGGGGATTTGAATTGTGTCTTGTTTTAATTAAATTGTGCCTTGTTGTGTTATGATTGTGCCTTGCTGTAATTAAATGCCTCTTGTTGCAGTTTACAGCACCCTTGTTGCAGTTCGGGGTAGGCTTGTTGCAGTTTGGAGTACCCTTGTTTTAGTTTGGAGTATGCTTGTTTTAATTTGGAGTATGCTTGTTGCATTTTGGAGTAGCCTTGTTTTAATTTGAAGGTGGCTTGTTGTGTTTTGGAGGTGACTTATTGATTTAATTATGATCTTTACTCGAAAATTAAATCATCTTCAAGCGTTCTTCTTCAAGATCGATTTGGAATAACTGTTGACGGATTATTTCTTCATTAATTTTCGGATCTTTATTAAGTTCTGAAAGATATTCACGCTGAGTTTCCAGCATTTCTATAAAAATAAGTTTTGTTTTCTCATTCATCCAACTGTCGTCGGCAGCTTTCGCACGTTCTTCCCAATGTCTAAGGAAAATCTCTAAACCTGCATGATCTTTCAATTCATTTTCGTATTTGGTTTTAAGAAATTGATAAACATGCTGTTTCAAATCTTTCTTTAATTTCTCTTTCGTTAATTCTTCAGATTCTTCTTTAAAAACATCATCAAAAAACCGGGTACGCTTTATAAAATAAGGAAGCGTAAGGCCTTGCACTAAAAGGGTAAGCAAAATCACGACAAACGTAATAAAGAGAATTAAATTTCTATGTGGAAAAGCTTCGCCATTATCTAAAGTTACCGGAATTGCCAATGCTGCAGCGAGCGAAACTACACCTCGCATCCCTGTCCAGCCCAATAAAAGCGGCATCATCCAACGCCGTGTTCTCGAAGAGGCATGAGGCTGTACACTTGGGCGAAAAATCATCGTAGAAATTAACGCAGCATAAGAACTTATCATCCTTGCAGCGATGAGAATTCCTGTAACCAAAACCCCGTAACCAATAGCTGTTTCCAGTGGAATTTGATCTTCCTTCAGTCCATCTACAATTTCCGGAAGTTCCAACCCAATAATTAGAAAAACAACTCCATTTAGAATAAATATCAGGCTTTCCCAAACGCTGTATGCGTGAATCCGGCTTGTACTGTTCAAAAACTTTAAGCGCCTTGCCGACATAAAAAGTCCACCGACAACGACCGCTAAAACTCCCGAACTGTGAAACTGCTCTGCAATCCAGTACATCAAATAAGGTTCAATGATCGTTAATGCAATATCTGAAGGTGCATCGGTCGGAAGAAGTTTGTGAGCCTGTACAAAAAGCCATCCTAAAAGCAAACCAATACAAACGCCGCCAATGACCATCCAAAAGAAACTCATCGTTGCATCCATCCAAATAAACTGCCCCGTGCCAACCGCAACCAAAGCAAATCGGAAAATAATCAATGATGAGGCATCATTAAGCAAACTTTCACCTTCAAGAATGGTGGAGGTAGATTTTGGAATTTTTACAAATTTAGTAATCGCTCCTGTACTCACTGCATCTGGTGGAGAAACGATTCCGCCAAGTAAAAAGCCTAAAGCAATAGTAAATCCCGGGATAAAGTAGTTGGTAATTAAAGCCACTGATAAAGCGGTAAAAAATACGACCAGAAAAGCAAAGCTACCGATAATACGCCACCATTTCTTCATTTCTTTAAAAGAAATATTCCAGGCTGCATCACATAATAACGGAGGAAGAAATATGAAAAAGATAAGATCCGGATCTATTCTTATGACAGGTAATCCCGGAATGAAACTGATAATCAAACCTCCAACAACCAATAAAATAGGATAAGCAATTTTGAGTTTGGCAGCAAACATGTTTAAAACAACGATCACTGCAACCATTGCTAACAGAAAAGGTAAAAGACTGTGCATGATATTATTTGTGTTTTAAGATACAAAAATAGCGATTGCAATGATTTTATAAATTGTTTGAAAAAAATATTTTATATAAATCCCCAACTTAAGGAAAAGAATTCAGTATTTTGAAGTTTAAGAGACTAACTGTCAGCCCAAATGACCTTTGTTTTTACTTTGGTTTCGTAAATCATAGATAAAGAAGATTTATAAATACTAAACATTAGATAAACTCCTATTATTAATAATAGATTTCCCTTCTCTCCAGTCAATTAATTTGTAGGGCGGGCTTGCCTGAAATTTTGCTTTATGAATAAACACTTTTTTATCGGTATAATCACCTTCCGGTAAATTATATTGATAAACAAACTTTGGGGGAGTCAGGCTTCCGCCTTTCCAGAAGGTCTCTTCAATTTTTAACTCAAAATTGATATCATTCTCTAAATTTTCATTTTGCTCAGAAGAGTTTAAATATTTAGGATGAATCTGAATTTCAATAGTCTGCTCTCCTTTTTGAGGGATACAAGAATTAATTTCTGACAAATAACTGTTTAAATAATTGATGTATTTATTCGCCACAGGGATTCCATTGATGAATACGGTAAAAGAATTCGGAGTATTAATTCTCAGCTGATAGACCGGTTCGCAAAGCAGCAAATTATATTTTTTGTTTTGATTTGAATAAAGCAACAAAACCAAAAAATGTAAAAGCCAATGCTATAATTGAAAAAATAACGTTGACAGCAGAAAAGCCACGACTGATTCCATATTTTTCGCTATAATAAATGTTAAGTTCAACATTGGGTGTATCCTTATCAACGTCACTACTTTTATCTGTAATTTTCCGTACTTTATTTTTATAGATAAATTCAATAACAGGATAATACAAATAGGTAAATCTCTTACTCTTTACACTTTCAGTCCCAATGACCTTTGCTTTTACTTTGGTTCCATAGATCATAGGTAAAGAAGATTTGTATAAATTGAACATTAGATAAACTCCTATTATTAATAGTACAGCACCTAAAACATTCTTTATTTTCATCTAATAAATTTCAAGTTTGCTACTGTTCTGCGGACGGTATAAATACAATGATATATAAGTAGTTGTAACGACATCTTTATCTTTCTTTTTAAAACCACCCCAAAGCGCCGATTTCTCATTGTTTATTTTCTCCAGACAAACGATTTTGCCGTTAGCATAAAAAGTCATTTTGTAATTTTCTACTGGTTTTAAATCAAAGAACTCGAGATTGGGGTCTGTCCTGAATTGGTAGTCATTATCCCATCTGTTTTTGATTTCTTCATCAGAAAAATATAATTGCTGAGCCACTCTTTTTTCTTTATTATAATTAAGATTAGCAAGCTCGTCTTTCGTGCCTTTCATATAAATATTTCTTATTTCATTATATTTTGCAACGACTTCTCTTTCTAATTTTTTTAATGCCTGCTCATCTTTTGTAAGCAATACATTTGCTGTTTCTAATGTATTAATATGATAAGGAACATCGGCATTGAAGGTGAAATGATCTTCAAAGGTCTTAAGACCATCATAAGTGGCTACCTGTTTATTCTGAATTTTTTTTTGGGGAGTGAAATAATTTTTAACTTCCTGTTCTTCTCCAAAACTGCCATCTTTATTGGTACTGGATTTTACAATCTTAATCTGAACTTCAGAGTTTCCTTGTAAAGTTTCATTTAAGATATTGGCATTTTGATTGAAACCGGGACGCAGCTTAATTGTTATCTTCTGACTTCCTTTTTTAGCAATATCCCAATTAAGAGGAAAATATGATCCCGACAATCCGCTTCCGGATGTATCCATATGTTTTATTACGGGTATATCATTAATAAAAATATCAAAAGAACAATTGTTTGTAGAAATGTAAGCGCCATACTGAGGCTTATTATCAAAATGTTTTATTTCTTTTTCAATGTTATAAATGTCCTGAACTGTTTTCATATTTTCACTTTTTTTCTGTCCACATGCCGTTAAGGATGTGACTAATAAAATAAATATTAAATTCCTCATAACTATGTTAAATAAAATTGGATTTTTTGACCACTAGAATCCTCAAAACTTCCTTCATATTCATGCATCAAAACTAGCTTAAATTCTGTAGATGATTCTCCTGAAGAATATTCTCCACCATCATAATTCTCTGCAACATAACCTACCGCCAAAGATCCTTCAACAGTTATACCATGAAATGTGAAAAGAGGATCCAGATAGAACCCTTTGTCATCTGCTTTTATTGCACCAGATAATGTAAACCCAGTTTTAACGGAAACTGTTGCTTCGGCATATACCGTAATAGATCCAAAGAAGAATGTCTGTCTCTTGGCTTTATATTTTATACCCGCCGTTAATTCTAACGAAAATACACCTTTTACCGTTAGTGGGCTATCATCTTCTGCATCTTTAGAAAGAGAGCCCTGGTTGAGGTTTGAGGTTTTGCTGGCACTATTGTATCTTAATTTACCTTCAATTTCCAACTGTCCGCTTACCACCAAATCAAGAGTTATTTCTGGTGCCATCCCAATTGCTGCTCCTACATCAATGAGGGTAATAATTCCTCTTGCCACAGGATGTGCTTTTTGGGCTAAAGCTAAGAAATCTAATGTTACTTCTGCTCCCACAAGAGGTTCTGCCATTACCTGAATTTCTCCTACAATACCCACCTGATCCATATTTTTGTCCTTAGGATTTTCTGCATACCAAGAACCCAAAATAGCTAGAGAAGGGGGAATTATATCTACAGAAATCAATGGTCTTCCTTTTAGTGCATCACCAATCTTAGCCAGATTTTCCGCAGCCGCTTTTTCATTAATTTCTTTATATTTCTTATCTAATTTCTTTTTTGATTTTTTCTTACCATCTAAAATTAATTCAATGGTATTTTTAATATCTATAAGCTGTTTGACAAGGTTTACATACTTCTGATAGCTAGCAGAAATTTCCATGGCCTCGCCGGGACGGTCATATTCCACATTCAATGATACTACGAGTTCAGAAAGTCCTGAACTTATATTATCTTTAAAGCTGAATAAATCTGGACGATCCTTCTTATATTGTTGTTTTGCTTTTGTACTTTCTTTTTTATACTTCTTAGTTTTTGCCTGCTGTTTTGCTTTCTTCTGTTCTAGCTTAGAAATTAGTTTTCGTGCTTTATCTTTATCTTTTTGCTTTGCAGATTGCAGATTGTTTTTTGCATTAGATATATCTTCGTCAATTTTAGATATTCTTTCATCAATTTTTTCAGGCTTATATTTATCCGCTAATTTTTCTGTTCTTACCAAATATTTATCATATTCTTCGCCCCTCATTTCATTGAACTTTTCCGGGTCACAATCATAGGCAAACTGTAATATCCATTTGATATCCGGATATACATCAATATTGAGGGTTTTTTGAGGGTAAGCACAAGTATGAAGCAATACAGGATAATTTTGCAAGGCAGTTTTTCTTGTTGGCCATATATATTTCAATAAAGAAAATGCTGAGCTATTTCCATAATCAAAACCAACATCTAATATGATTTCAGTATCAGAATTGGGATATTTTCCAATTTTCCGTTCATCCTTAAATGTTGTGGCTTTACTTGAACTACCAACTCCCAGCGAGCCATTAATGCCCCCTTTCCGAGTAGTATGTGAAGCATTGATTTCATTATCATCATTGGTATCACCATGACCTTCCTCTTCTTTCCCGAAATTTATATTCCCAATCTTGAATTCATTTTTACTGTATATCAGTTGTTCGTCGACTCTGGTATTTTTTTCAACGACTATGGCCTGTTGTATTTGAGATAAATCAAACACCTTATTAGAATGATCTTTTAACGGTTCACCTTCAAAACGGCATTCATCGGTTTTTGAATCTAACGTAATCTTAACATTTCTTCTGCCTTGCTTATTCCCGGCAATAACGGGCAGATGAAGAATATTTTTCTCAGAGTCTGTTTTTGAATCAAAAATTATAATTTCAAGAGGTTCGTTCTGATCTCTGTTATCTAATTTACTGTAGGATCCTTTAACAATATCATACCTACAATGGTGAAAAGCTTCAAAATTTGTTTCTATTTCATCTACAAAAACAGGTTTGTTTCCGGATTCGGGAATGGTAATAGTTGGAGTTGAATTTGCGAGTACCTGAAGAGGAAATTTACTTAAATCAAATCTTCTTTCATTAAAAACAATCGTAGGAAGGATATTAATGACACCTTTTTTGCCCATACACCAGATCGGGTCAATATACAATGTAAGAACTGCTTTCTGAACATTATCTATGTTCTGTGTTTTCCGGTCTTTATCATTCTCCATAGGATCAATCAAAATCCCTGTGACAGCACCTGCCGGAGGTTTTATGCTGCTGCTATCTGAATAATCATGAATATCTACCTCAGCGCGAAACAGATTTTCTGATTCCGTGACCTCATATTTTGTTTTCGAATCATGTTCTGATCCTTTTTTTGTGACAATGTCAATTCTTTCGTAAGCATTGGCTTTTAAAATTTCCCCATTCGCCTTCAATTCCACCCCTATATTTTGTCCGTACATACCTTCTGTATAAATATGCAACTGTACTTTACTTCCCGGACGAACGGGCAGGTTTATTTTTTTTGGTGAATCTGTCTCATCAAAGCCATACCATTCTGCAATATTTACTTTAGGATTTTCTACAGCAGTATGTACATAAATTCCATTTTGAGTACTTCCGGTAGGCTTTCCTTTTTCCCAAAAAGGCTCAATCCATGCAAATCCTCCTCCATAAATATGCTTCCCTAGAGAAATATCAGACTGCACAGATCCGGCTTCTAATTTTTCGTTTCTTCCGCTCGGCTGGCTGCTTCTGGATCGTACGAGATGCCAGGCCCACACAATAGATTTACCTGTTTTCTCTAACTCGTCAAGAGTAGTCTGATGTTTTTTGATTTCTGAATCTTTCTGCTTTTTTATTTTATCTGCTTTTTCCCTTGCAATTCGGATATTTTCATCAAGACTGACCTGAACATGGGTAACTTCTTTCCCATTATGCCGTTCCATTTTCAGCCAGTTTCCTCCTTCCTTATATCGCTTGTTAGCTTCATCCAGATAGCCATTGGTTTCTATCTCCAGATCAGAATCTACTTTTTGTTTTTCTTTGTTGAGAAAATCTATTTTATCTGATATTTTTTTCTTTTCTTCCTCAAATTCTTTGATGCCCACAGAAAATTTTCGACCCTCCCGGAGGGTCAATGTCCTGTATTGTTCATTAAAATCTGTGTTTCCCTGAGGCAGAACAATTGCTGTTAATTTGGTGTTATTTTCCATAGGACTGCATTAGTTTTTAGCATCTAGCATATCCGTTTTTCGAATATACTGATGAAGATCAGCGAAAGGAAATAATTCCATCAAGACTTCTTTCTCTGCATTCTCTACATTTTGTGCAGATGCTTCCATGATTTGACCGTGATTAATAATGCTTATACAATCCGGAGCTCCAATAGGACAAGTTGCTTTACTATCTTCTAATAATGCTTTTCCGCTGTTATCCTGCAGAGTGATTTTTTCGTAGAAGCCGCTCCATTTCGTCACTACAACCTGACAAGGACTATTATTGAGTTTTGCACAGCTTCCAAATAAATTTTTCTCAAACGTTTTACCAATATCCATATGGGTAGCCATCAATTTCTGGCTCCCATCTTTGTCGTTAATATAGCGCTTGCTTTGCGTCAATACCTTTAGCTTATCCGGTGCAGACCCAAACTTACAGCTACAAATAGCGCCTTGGCAAACAAGATGTTTTTCACTCATAATCTGCGATTTTTGATTGACTCATCAATTGAGTTTTTCTAATTCATAAAGTTGAAAATCAACATTATGTTTTTTGTCATTTTCAAAATAAGAAATAAAACCAACTATAGAATATATTGCTTTTGTTTCTTTATCTAATTTGTAAAGCAATTCTACTTTTCCTTTTTCACGGTTTTGATTAAATATACTATCGTCTTCAACTCCGGTTATTTTTAATGCAATCTTATTGCCTCTCGTAAATTTTTTCTGCAGCCAAAATTGTATTTTATAATTGATCTGCTTTGCAATATCTGCATGATAAATCTGAACTAAACTTTCTTTCTTAAAGCCTCCATAAGTCTTATAAACAGGCAGAAAAAAAAGTTTATAAAACATATTTCTTTCCAAAAACTGTCGCTTTTTATTGAGATTACAAAAAGTATCATCAAACTGCTGAAGAATTTTATCGGTCGTTTCAGACTGATAGTAATCTTTTAGCTTAGGAAACGTTTCTTTTTTCCATCTTTCAGCAACGTCATCTGCATTCACAATCTTACTTAATGCACCATTTTTTTCTGTTAAAATCTGTAAAGGGTATAAAGTATTATTGGCTTTTTCAAATAATTGTTCGATAGTCTGCTCAATTTTCTGGTTGTTTACATATGTTTTATCTTTTGTCAGGGTTAAAATATCCAGTGTTCGTTTTACCTTTATTTTGTAATGTATCTGAAGATCTTTTGGGGAAGATTTAATAACAACTCCATAGTCTTTTTCCTCATTTTTGGTCGGTAAGTCGAGCGTTGTGCTTTTTAAAACCTTAATATCCTCCTCTTCATAATTTTTTGACGGCAGATAAACATGCTGTACATATTTTGATAAATTTAAACTCAATAATTCCTGTAATCCGCAGTGTTGATTATGAAATTGAATAACTTCCTGGGGAGTCATTTTATATTCTTTTGAAAACTCTTCCAGATTGAAGATGCCTTCGATTTTTACTTTAGCAAAATTTGTTTCACTGCTCATTGGTTATTGTTACTGAAATTTTGAATTTAAATTTTAATTACTTATATGACTCTTTAAATTTTTTTTCGCTTTTATAAATCCTTACACTATCTGCTTTAAAGGGCTGAGTATTTAGAAAAATTTCCAAACTGTTGTTATCGGGAGCGATTTTAATATTTATCTTAAAGTTTTTTTCAGCATTTTCAAATTCTTCATTTGCTTTTTCCCAATTGATGAAAATGCGTCCTTCAAAAGCTTCATCTTTACCCGTTTCCCAAAAGAAATTGATTTCTCTTGGAATTGCTTTTTCTTTCACAGAAGGGTTTATCACAGACGGTCGCAACAGAATATCTCTTTCACCGTTATAATAATCTGTATTTATTGAAAAAAATTTAAGGTTCTTGTTTTCTGAACTTATCTGAGGTGCCCAATTGTATTTTTTTCTATAATTTATCCATTTTTCAGGTGACTCATCAGGAAGATAATTTTCCTTCGCCAACTGTTCAAATACATTGGCATCAACTCTGTACATTTTCTGATATTTTTCTTTTAATCTCTTAATCTCAGACTCATTGTTGATTTTTTCTGCCTGATATTGACCTAATTCGATTTGCGTCGGTCCAAATCCTAACCAGACTACAACCATCCCTTTTGGTGCAAAACCAAAAATAAGATCAGACATCCCATAATAAGATTTGGAAAACGCATTATACTTTTTGCGGTAGTCAGGTTCATTATGAATATTAATAAAATCTTTCATCGGCTCATTAGATGACTCAGATTCATCTACAGCGTACGCTCTCTGAACAAACTCTTTTACCTTATCTCTAGGAAAATTTGCTTTTAAATGATAAAATACCCCTTCACTTTCAGCATAATACTTTATATCTGCTCCAATTGGAGTTCCACTCTGTTCGGTAAATCCCTTTCCTGAGTTTCCCCAACGTCCTGAAGAGCTTCCATAAGGCAAATGTGCAGCAACACCTTCTAATGTTATTAAAGAATCTTCTACCGTGGTAATCAAATGTTTATTATCCGTATGTGAAATTTGTACGTTGTATGATGGAACTGTAGATTCTTTTTCCATTTTTTGGCAACTGATATTTTGCAACAGCAAAAAAACACAAACAATAAAATATGCTTTTTTCAAACTTAATTACTTATAAAATTCTTTTTATTTCGCAAAGGTTGAGAAGTTGGCATTTTTAGTGAGATAAGGATGTTTCTAATTATAATCATTATAAGAATCTTTATATTCACTTTCTGTCTTGAATACTCTTGTACTGTCAGCTTTCAAAGGTTGGTCGTTCAAAAATATTTCAAAACTATTATTATCGGGAGCTATCTTAAATTCTAACTTTGCATTATTTCCTGCTTTTTTAAATGCCTCATTCGTTTTTTCCCAACTGAAATAAGCTCTCCCAACAAATTGCTGATCTTTTCCCGTTTCCCAAACGAAGCTAATTTCTTTCGGAATGGCTCTTTCTTTTATCGGAATATTATTAATCCAAGGGCGAAGCATAATTTCTAACTCGGCATTATAATAGTGAAAATTCATTTCAAATAATCGAAGTGCTTTATTTTCGCCTGTAATTATGGGTTTGTAAGCATATCTTATCCGATAATTGTCCCATTCATTTGGAGAAATATCTAAAAACCTATTCTTTCTCATTTCTTCACGTGAAATAGATAGTTTTGAAAATAATTTTTTCTCCAATTCTTTATCGTCTTTAATAATTTCGGATTGATAACGACCCAATTCTATTCGAACACCCGCACCATAACGCAACCATACGACAACCATCCCTTTGGGTGCAAAACCAAAAACCAGGTTAGAAAAACTATTATAAGAATTATAATTTGCACTAAAACGTTCATTTCTACCCAATCGCTTGTATTCTTCTAATGGGGCTTTATCCTCAGTTGTTCCTCCACTTTGGGCATAGGCTCTTTCCATGTAATCTTTGATCTTCTCTTCGGGAAAGTCAACTTTCAAACGATAAAAAGTATCTTCATATCTTGAAAAGTAGATGATATCTGCTCCGATGGGAGTACCGTATTGCTCAGTCCAACCAGATCCAGAATATCCCCATTCGCCAGAACTGCTACCGTAAGGCAATGCTGCACCATTACCTTCTAAAGTAAAAATTTTATCCTGTATAGGGGTTACATCTAACTTATTATAAGGATGTGATATTTCCACTTGAAATTCAGGCAGTTTTTTTTGTTTCATATCTTGGCAACTTAGGTTTTGGGTTATGAATAAAAAATAGATTATTATTTTGATTAGGGATTTATCCATCTTGTATATTTCTTTTTCTGTATTTGGCTTCCAGTGCACCTTCTTTTTTGGGTGCATTGTTATTAGGATTTGGACTTAATCCAATTTGATTTGCTTTTACCGACCAATGAAGGTATTTATTTCTTAAAGTTTTTAAATCATCTACATTTCCTACTTTGCTTATATATGATAATGATTTTATGTCTTTTATATATTTAGTTGCGGATGGTTTTTTTCCCTCATTATACTCTTTTACATATTGGTTTCTGATTTCGTTACACTGGTTTGTATAACCTAATAATTGATTATATATTGGGTTCAGAAAAGGATCATTAATTTTATGGTCTTCAGTAATTCTATCTTCAATATACTCTAATCCAAATTGTTTTGAATAATGAAACATCAGGTTTAAAGGTATTTTATCATAAGAATTAGAGAGTGTTCTGGTACCTACTAACCCATAATATTGACTTCCTTTGTTCCACCAGCGATCATACTTCACATCTTTTTGATAAAAATATTTAATTTTTAGTTGGTCTTCAGTATACCATCCTTCTTCAATTACGATCTTTTTAAATTCTTCACATTCTTTATGGGTTGTTTGGTCGTACGGATCAAAACGATTGCAATATAACACAGAAATTTCTTCTCCGTTTCCGTAAGATCCCCCAATATCTGAATGAACACCCGGGAGCGTAAACTCCAGCCCATTAATTCCTGTGCTGTTAATATTGGTTAAATCAAAATTATCTCGATATTCGTCGTCAGCAGCGATCTGAAGAACAAAATCTACTTTGTTGTTTCCAATTGTATTTAAACCTAATTGCTTCGTGTCATTGTCAATTCCCATACCTCCGCGATGATTAAGACCGTAAGAGGCAACAGTATCATACAAACCCGCAAATCTGAATTTAATTTTATTGATTTTTAATTCCTTTCCCACAAGACAGGCACCGAAATACCCGTACTGATTAATAAATTTAAGCTTAGAACCATCTTTATCTCTGATGATAAATGTTCCTTCTGCACCAATATACTCGGGAGGGAAGATCTGCAAAATTGTTTTTCCACCAGAATAACTCATTAGCGGTGGCTTGGTGACTAGATGAACAAAATGCCTTGCGGCGGCAGCTCCTCTGCTAAAACCAAAAACAGTAACAGTAAGAGTGTCAATAATTTTACTTTTATCTGTAATTTTAGTGGCAACTGCTTCGGCTCCTTTTATACAGCCTTTCGTTACTTTACCTTTAATACCGGTTTCGCCTGTTCCTTGTATTACACCTTTTACAATACTATCACTTTCTTTATCTTCTGTCCCAATACCTTCAATATACCAACGAACCTGGTTTACAGCGCTGGGATTTAAGGCATCGAAACCTCTTGCTACATTGGTATATTCATTATTATAACTATCATCTTTGTCACTGCTTGCTTCATCGAAATCTCCACCTAATTCTGTATTGGTTTTATTGTTCTGAGTTCCGTCAAAAAACAAATTCAGACTTATATCAATCGTATTAATGGGTTTATCATTAGGATTTACTTGGCTGGGATTATTATAACTAACTCCTGTATCAGTTCCGTTTTGTAAAACGTTTTTTATCCCATTGTGAGCAATATTGCCTTTCGAGAAAGCCAATTGATCGCCTTCTGTTTGAGAACTTACTTTACCTTCAACAAAATATTCAATACTCATGACTAATAGTTTTTAGACTTTTCGCCACTGTTATTTTTAACTTCCTTTTCTGCGTGATGCTCAACGTTCCCTTTACTGCTCACTTCAATTCCTTGCAAGCTGATAAGTTTATGTTCTTTCTCTCCGAAAGTTTCCATATCACCCTTTACATAATGCGTTAGTTTACCTGTAACGTTGGTGAAAAAGCTTCCTAAGACTCCTACGTTTTTCATGGCTCCAACAGACTCAGAAAAATTCATTGTCACATTTTCCGTTTTATTCATTCCTACTGTATTCGATTGATTGGCTCCAACAGTAGTTGTCATATTTTGTCCCACAGAAATATTCATATTTCCACCGGCATTAAAATTCATATCATTAGGTGCAGTTACCGTAATATTTCCTTTTCCATCCATAAAATAAGTATTACCACTCGGATCTAAAATGGTCACACTTTTTTCATCATCATTCATCAGCACTTTAATTCCACTTTTGGTTTGGATGGATCGCATGTGATTATTAATTCCACCGCCTAATCCAATTCCCCCATGAAACATTCCGCCCATAACAAAAGGTCGGTCGGGATGATTGTGTACAAAATTCACCATCACCTGATCACCGACTTCCGGTATGGCAACATATCCTCTGTTTTGGGTGATTTGGTCAGTTCCTCCTGCATCGGGACTCATCATTCTTATAAAATGAGTTGTGTCATTCGTCTGCCAGTCAAATCTTACCTGAACTCTTCCCTGTCCTTCCGGATCGGTGTTTGAAATTACAGTTGCAATTTGGGGTTCTGCTTTTGGAATGGTAAATTCAGGTTTGGGTAAAAACCCGGTGTCAGATGCAATTCCCTGAAAACTTCCGGTGTAATGACCGATGGTATCTATCTCATGCGTTGCTTCTGTAACCATGATTTTTGTGAAATAGGAGGTTTCATTCGTATCCGGTTTCCTCATTTCGATATCGACACTGCATCCCGGATGTAAAAAAGGAACTGTTGTAGAACCTGAAACACTGAAGACATTCACGCCTTCACTTCCTGATGTGCTTTTTTGGGAATATTCAACATCCAAATGAGTCGTTGCTTTGATTGGAGCAACCCGTAACGATGGTGTTTTGTAAATAGCATCATTGTGCTGATACGCTGTTTTTGCCAGATCTCCAACATGTTGAATAGGAGTTGAACCTGATATCAGTTTTTCATTTTTATTGCTGTTGTAACCGTAAAATTGTGGTTTCGTATGAACAGCCTTCAATTCTACTTTTATATCATTGGCACTGCTTCCGTAGGTTAACTTGATCGGTTGATTTTGTGGAGGTAATTTTCCAAAATGAAGAACTTCACCATCATAATAAAACTGCTCGCCATACGCTTCTGCCATTCTCGCCAGATAATTATAATGCGTCTCGTCATATTGGCTGCTGTAAATGATTTGAGAATAATCATTTGTATCTATTCTGATATCAAAACGGCTTTTATCTAAACCCTGCCTAATCACTTCCTCAGCGATAATTCCCATATTGACAGCCTGATTTCCGCCAAAACTCTGAATATGCGGTGCCCCATCCAATAAAATAGTCGGACTGTAACCCGATAAAATAATATTTCCCAAGCTCATTTTCTCCTGACTGAAACCTACGCCGGTAATTACACCGACAAAAGTACGTTCCGGACTGTTTTCAATGTCTTTATAAGAAATAACGGCCGTTAATCTTTTGCCTAAAAACTTATTCGCTTCTTCTAAAGTATGGGTTTGGCGGTCGCCTAAAGTATCGTGAGCTAATGTAAGCGTAAATTCGTGATGTTTCTGAGAACTTTGGGTAAGCTTGAAATGCTTGTAATATTTGATCACCTTACCTTCAATGACCAAAGATAATTTTACCAAACGGTTGATACCGGTATGGTGATTCTCTGAGATCCCGGCCGCATTCTGTGATGGGCGGAAAGCGGAACCTCCAGATGTGTCAAAGTTTTTCATATCTGCGTAATTTTGGTGTATAGAGCATAAATTTATAAAATATTATTCATCTCAGGATGATAAATATTTATAAATTTTTCTTAACTGATTAATGACATTTCAAATTAGACCTTCTCATATCTCGGCTGAACTATTCTTTTGAAAAGAGGAAGGACAAAAAAGACCGTCTTGCGACAGTCTTTTTATATATAGTAATAACTCTGTTGATTTTAGCTTGTTGGCCAAATTCCTTCGTACGCAGAGTTTCCGTAGTTGATTTTCTCAGCACTTACGACAAAGCTGATCAACATTGAATTTTCGTCTACAGCATCGAAGTCTACCTCATGCTGAATTACATAACCGTTTTCCCAGTTTAAAGTAATTAGAGTTCCTTCTTCGTGAGATTTGTTGAATGTAATTTCACCAGTTGTCGGCTTATATTTTCCGTTTAACAATGACTCAAGGATGTCAGATTTTTCTGTTGCCTCGATCGTTAATTTGATAAGCGCATTTGATGGATCTGATGCTACTCTACCTGAAACGTCTGTAGATCTTGAAACGCTGTAGTTCAGCTTTAATAATTTTTGACCTTCGCTGCCGTTGAATTTTAAGATTCCTCTTGAATTTGCTGCCATGATAAGTAAATTTTAATCGTTAGTATTTTTTGTGATTTCTATAACCCAAAGATAGATACACCAACAATATCTTTAAAACATTTGAACATCTTTTTGAAAATTTGTAGTAATTCTACGATTTCATGTCGTAAAACTACGATACCCGTAAAAAGGTTTTGATAAAACAGATTGTCTATGCAATATTTAATCAAAAATGAAAAATTATAGCTTGCACGCTATTGGTATGCATAATTTGATTAAATTTACCACCATTCCATAAAGGAATATGATGGAAGATTTAACGTTAGTCCAGAATACCTATGACAAAGAAAAATGCCACTATTTATGATATTTCAAAGAAGCTAAACGTAAGTGTGGCAACAGTTTCCAGAGCATTGAACGATAATCCGAGAATCAGTCAGGCAACGAAAGATCTGGTGATTAAAACGGCAAAGGAAATGAACTATAAGCAGAATAACCTTGCCAAAGCCTTAAAAAGCGGGGAAACCAAAAACGTAGGAATCATCGTTCCATACATCAATACCAACTTTTTCTCGTCTGTCATCCGTGGAATTGAGGAAGAACTTTCTCTTCACGGATATCATGTAATTATCTGCCAAAGTCATGAAGATGTTTTAACGGAAAAAAAGCATCTCAACACTTTATTGAATGCTCAGGTTGACGGAATTTTCATGTCGGTTTCCCGTACTACCATTGATACGGAACATATTCAGCATATTTTAAATACAACCAATACGCCCATCATATTTTTCGACAGAAAAAAAGATATTCCCGGAATAAGTACCGTTACGATTGATGACTACAAGGGTGGCTACATGGCCACTGAACATCTTATTGCGGAGGGCTACAAAAACATCTGTCATTTTGCCGGAGATCTCAATCTTGAGATTTATCAGAACCGTCTGAATGGCTATAAACAAGCTTTGATTGATCACAAATTTCAGGTAAAAGAAGAAAATATCATCTCTACCGGAAGTTCGATTGATGCCGGAATTGAGGCTATCAAAACTTTATGGGACAGCAAATCTATTCCTGATGCTATATTTTCTGCCAGTGATTTTGCGGCGTTAGGCGCATGTCAGGAATTAAAAAAACGTAAAATTAAAATTCCTCAGGAAGTTGCGGTTATCGGCTTTTCGAATGAACCTTTTACCCAGTTTATGGAGCTTCCGATGAGCTCAATGGATCAGACGCCTTTGATTATGGGGAATATGGCGGGGCAGGTTTTTATAGATCACATTAAAGATAATTCTTCGGGTGTTTCTATTGAGAAGAAGGTTGTTTTAGCACCGCAGATCTGTGTAAGGAAGTCTTCAAAAAGGAAGTAAATTTTCTTTTGTCTTAAAACAAAAGAAACAAAAATTCAAGACTTGGAACTGAAAGGCTAAAAATAAATTCTGTTCTCTAAAAATTCTAAAACTTGCGCGAATTCATAATTGTTTCTTCGGTTCTTAATTCGTCTCGCGCTTCGAACAGAAGAATTTTCTTAACGTTCACAGAAATCATTTTCTTAACGCTTTCATTTCCTATGTCGTTTTTTTAAGCGCATAAAATATTTGTCAGCATTCCCTTTACAGACACTTTGTCATTCTGACGAAGGAAGAATCTCAGCTTTAATTTTACCTTGCTATTAAATCAAAGGTTCTGCAAATTCAAACAATAGAGATAAACGAAAGATTAAAAATTCCCCTCCTCCGGAGGGGTGGCGAAAATTCGAAAGAATTTTTGACGGGGTGGTTTGTTTTAGCAGGAATATAAAAAGGATTTCTTCGCTGGTGCAAACGTCTCGCTCGTCTGTATCTTAAGTACTTTAAGTTGGTACGAAAGGACCGTTAGCGCTAGGATGAGTCGCTATTTCAAAAATCTGAATTAAAACTTCCCATCATTATTTATTTCATTACTTTTAACAAATCATAGTCTAGATTGATACATTCAGTAAAGACAATAATATCAACTTTAATCTTGTAAAAAACTAATGACAAAATTATCAGAAAGTCTCATTATTCTTAATTTTCTCGGATTAAAAATTGAAAGTTTGTTTAATCACTTTATAAATTATGGATTTAGTGATTTACAAACAGGCATAAAAAAAGATTTGTGGCGTAAACTATTTAATCTTGGCATTGATGAGCATACTTTAAATTCAGAAGTGTATAAATCATTTATCAATAAAGAATCATCTTTAATTTTTTCATTACTCCACGAAAATTTTTCTAAAGGAATAATAGACTTATACTCATTTAAGCAAGAATATGATAGTTTCTTTAATACAAAATTTGATGATGACGCTATTAACAATCGAATTCTTAATTTCAAAGAAAATAATAGATCAAGAATAAATGAAATAGATTGGAATGAAATTAAAGATTTACGAAACACAATTTTAGCACATAATTTAAGGAGTAAAAAAGAGAATTATTCTATTGCTAATGATTGTATTAACAAATTTGTGAATTTATCTCTCGATTTTAAAAAAGGACTTTTATATTTTACATTAATGAATATGTTGTATAATAATCTAAAAGAAGAATTTGCAACAGAGCTTCAAACAGCATTTAGAGAAAGTATATTAGATAGATAAACAACTTTCAAGTTGAAAATGTATTGGCAAATGCGTTCATAAATTCAGAAAGTATCCCCGTCTTTTTCCTTTCGGAAAAATCCACCTTTCTGAGGGAGGGGAATTTCCCGGTGAATAAAATTGGTGTTATTTCAGGCATTCAAAATTTTTCTTTTCGTTTTAATTTTTTTCCTACCTTAGTTATTCCTCAAAATAAAAACACACGATTTTATATACATAGTATTAACCTTTAAAATCAAAAATGATGGGATTAACAAATTTGAACTCCACCCATTTGAGCAGTGCAAAGATCACTGCCGCACAGGATGCCATCGCGGCATTGGAAACAGCTCTTGCTGAAATAACAGTCAATCTTTCACCTGAAGACCGCAGGCGTTACGGAAGCATCAACGAACAAAACAAACTGTTTGTAAACAAAGTCTACGACTACAATCAGAGCCAGTCTAACCTAAGTTCTCCCGAAGTGAATTGGGATGAATTCAACAAAGATCACAGCTCCCGAAATAATATGGAGGGAATGATCAGCAGACTTGAAAGCCTGATTACGAGACTGAATAATGCAAAAACGCTATATGATTACGACAATTATCAGTCGGCGTTGGTAGATTATTCATACACCACCTACAAAGCAGGTACAGCATCATCGGGATTTGAAGACAAATACAAAGACCTGAAACAGTTCTTTGTAAAAAATTCAGTCTCTACAGCTCCAACCGAGGAGAAAAAGTAAAACAGCAAGAACCAGCAACCCTCCCATTGAAACGGAGGGGTATTTTTATGCTTTCAAATCATTTTTAAATGGGTTCGATACGTTGTTAAATACTCCGGAGACGTTCTATATTTCTTCCGAGATGTTTCGGATAGCTTCGGAGACGTATTTTAGCTATATGGAGACGTTATTTGATGGTCGGAAGAGGTTGTTGACTCCTCGGGATACGTTGTAGATAAGTCGGGAAGGGTCTTTTACCTATACCGGCCTATCTTTTACCTGTCGGGATAGGTTGTGTAACGTGTCCGGATGTATTGAGAATCCCATCGGAGGCGTCGATAACCTCGTGAGACTTCTGATAAACTTATCGGGATAGGTTGTACAACGTATCGGAACCTTTATAGAACGTATCGAAACCTCTTCGGAACGTGGCGGAATAGGTTCTGGACGTGTCGGTTGGGGTTCGGAACGTGGAAATATCTGTTTTTGTTTTGCTGGCGCGAGCGTCTCGCTCGTATCTTTTTGAATGGGCACGAGCAGGATGCTCACGCAAGCGTGGGGTGGTTGGTTTTCGAAGGAAGATAGAAATTTGTTTATTCGTGTGTTTGAGTTGTACGAGCAAGATGCTCGCATTAAACTAGGGACGGTACAGCTAGGAATAGAAAAATTACTTTTTTACTGCTAAAATTGTTTCCCCTAACCATTTATAATTAGTTTCATCATTTGAATCTTCATATTTTTCAATAATACCATCTGTTTTAATTTCAACTCTATCATAATACTCAGTAATCATTATATGAGAAAAATTCTCAATGTTTACAATATATTTAATTATTACATCGCTATTTTCATCATATTCTTTCTCGGTAATTTGTACTACTTTAGAAACCAAATCTTCTTGAGTATGAGTTTTTCCATCTTTCTCAGTAATATGCAAAATCATTTTATTTTTTAGAATATTTATTTGAAAATTATCACCGCGAAGATTATCCCGATAAAAATATGTCAGATTTGGATTCTTTATTATTTTGAATTCAACTTCTTTTTTACAAGAGTTTAAAACTACCGTAAAGGCAAGTAGAAAAATAAATCTTAATTTCATATTAAAATTTGAAAATAAAAGTTGCATTTTTTTAGACAGCAAAATAAATTGATAGACAAGTAGAAAATATCATTATAATGATTGATATTAATTGTATTCTCGAACCAATTATTTTTGAAATAATTAAGTATAAAAAATATCCAATTATAGCAACGATTATTGATGACCACCAAGAATTATTTAATGAATTTAAAATGATGGAAGCAATTACTGTCAAAAGACCTAAAATTAAAGCTCCCTTTGTCATAAAGAAACTTCCAGCTTTCCATTTTTTATATTTTCTAGCGAAGTAATCAGCTCCGTCATCAGTAAATTGATCAAATCCTTTTTGCATTCCGATTTTTGTTTCTGTTTCAATCATCACTTGTGATAAAGCACCGTAAAAAGCTATGCAAAATCCAGAAAATGCTAAAATAGTTGTACTAAGAAGTAATGTAAATTCCATTATTTATGTTTAGATATTAGTTTTATAAATGATTGATAATGATCAAATATACAAAGTATTTTCTGTTTATTTAACACAATTGACAAGGTAAACTTCGGCTAAAGCCAATCCTCATACTTCACAGAAAACGGGCTAAAGCCCGTTCCTATTCATACCACAATCGTGTTCATTCGTGAAAAACATTCGTACCTGATGTCGCGGATTTGCAATTCGTGACTTTCCAATTATTAAATTTTGTACTTTTAAATAAAAACACAGATGTCTACAAAATACAAAGCTTTAGATATCGATCAAGCGTACTTTATTACAATCACAACGGTTGGCTGGGTTGATGTATTTACAAGATTATCGCAAAAAATGGTCATTATAGATTCTTTAAAATACTGTCAAAATCAAAAAGGACTTTCCATTTTTGCATACTGCTTGATGTCAAACCATCTTCATCTCTTCTGGCGTGCAGACAGTAAATACACTTTATCTGAAATCATGAGAGATTTTAAAAAGTTTACTTCGAAAAAAATAATCGAAACCATACAGTCTGAACCTGAAAGCAGAAAAAAGTGGATGTTGGATTATTTTCAAAAATCCTGTGAGCATTTATCCAGAGAGCAAAAGTTTAAAGTCTGGCAAGATGGCTATCATGCTGAAGAAGTTTTTTCAAATAAATGGATTAAGGAAAAGATAAATTATATTCATCAAAATCCTGTAAAACAGAAAATAGTGGCAGAACCTGAGCATTATTATTTCAGCAGTGCACGAAATTATGGAGAGTTAGATAATACTTTGGATGTTTTTGTGGTTTTTATGGGGTGACTTGTTGTGTGTTACACGGATTGCAAATCCGCGACATCGAGTATATTTTGCATTTGAACAATTAAAAAAGATATCACTTTCCAAAACTGATTACTCTAATTTATAATTCGTGCCTTATTTTTAACGAGAATAAAAATTCTGACTAAAATCTTCGCTAACTTAAATCTTACTCTGGAAAAATATTCAGAACTTTATAAATAAATTTAAAGTGAAGAATTTTAATCCGAACATTAATAGAAATACATTCAAAAATAAAATTTTAGAGATTCAGCAAAATGAAGGTAATAATTCAACTGTAGTAAATATTATCGAAAAAGAATTAACGACTTCAAAAGAATTATATTTTTTTGAACAATTTTTAAATATTTGTAGAAAATATAATATCAGTTACGTTTCTACTGTAAATGAAAAGTTATTTGAAGTTATTATAAAAACTAATGGATATGAATCATTAAAAATTTCTTATAAAAATAAAGACAAAGATATTTCTGTTGAGTTCGCAAAAATACTTTATAGGCAATTGTTTATACAAATATTAAATAAAATATTTGTTGATAATATAACAAACAAAAGGTAGTGCTTAAAACAAAAGAAAATGCTCCCTACAGAAGTAAGAAGCATTTTCAACCCTAATATTTAATATAATTAACCCATTACAGAGAGACACCTCGTCTCCATGGAATGAAATCATTCTGATTAAGAACGTCAGCCTTGGTTTTTACTTCGCCGCTGGCTACGTTGATGATGAGTTCCAGAAGTTCGTCTGCTGCTTCGGGAATGGTTTTTTCTCCGCTGATCACGGTACCTGCATTAAAATCAATAATGTCTGACATTTTTTCTGCCAAAACCGTGTTGGAAGAAATCTTCACAACCGGCGTAATAGGATTTCCCATCGGAGTTCCAAGACCTGTGGTGAAAAGCACCACTGTTGCACCTGAACCGACTAAAGCCGTTGTACATTCGGCATCATTTCCGGGAGTACACAAAAGATTAAGACCTGGTTTTGTAGCATATTCTGTAAAATCAAGAACTTCAACAATCGGGGCTGCTCCTCCTTTTTTGGATGCTCCTGCAGATTTCATGGCATCGGTAATTAAACCGTCTTTGATGTTTCCGGGAGATGGATTCATATCAAATCCTGAACCTGCCGCAACCACAGATGCTTCAAAATCTTTCATCAGTTTCAGGAATTTTACACCGTCTTCATCGTTGATGCAACGGTTGACCAACTCCTGCTCTACTCCACACAATTCGGGGAACTCGGCGAGCATGGTTGTTCCGCCAACTGCCGCCATAATATCTGAAACTTCGCCCAAAACAGGGTTTGCAGAAATTCCCGAAAAACCGTCTGAACCACCACATTCCAACCCAATATTCAGTTTGGTGATGGAGGCTGGTTTTCTTTCTATTTCGTTGGCTTTTTTAATGCCTTCGTATGAATCTTTGATAACGCCAGTCAGCATTTCATCGATGGTACCCGATTTTTGCTGTTCGTAAACGACGATTGGTTTTTTGTTATTCGGAGCCAATGCATGCAGTGAATCCATGAAAATCTGTACCTGAAGATTCTGACACCCTAAGCTGAGAACCGTAGCTCCCGCAACATTCGGGTTGTTGACATATCCTGCGAACAGTCTTCCCAACGCTTCAGCATCCTGACGAATTCCGCCACAACCACCTTGATGCGTGATGAATCTTACATCTATATTTTTAAAAACTCGTGTATCTGGTTCTTCTTCTTCCACTTCAACAGTTGCGCCGCCGTTTAATAACGAACGAAGTAACAATTGATGTTTGCTGGCTTTATCGTGAAGCAGTTCTTTTTCAAAAATATCTTTCAGCGTTTCGATATTCTTGTTTTCGCAGAATACCAAAGGGAAAAATAACCACACGTTTTCTGTACCGACCTGTCCGTCTTCACGGTGATAGCCCATAAAAGTACGGTCTTTCCACTTGTCAACATTGGGTGGAGTCCAGCCCAACGTTTCAGTTTTCCCGACTACTTTTGCACTTTGGTGTTTTACATTTTCGGTAGTAATGACTTCGCCTTGCTTGATGGATTGGTTGGCTTTTCCAACGATTACGCCATACATTAAAATATGGTCGCCATCCTCAAAATCCACGGCAGCGAATTTATGTTTTGCTTTAATATCTTTAAGAATCGTATAATCTGTACCGTCTAAGTGCACCGATTCTCCGGCAGGCAAATCCAACAGCGCTACAATAACGTTGTCTTTGGGATTTACTTTCAGTACTTTCTTTTGCATGATTTTAAGAATAAAATTGAATAAAATTTTTGTACGCAGTTTCCATATCATTGTGGTCGATTTCGTACAATGCTTTTGCAACTGCGGCTTTCAGACCTTCAACTTGTGTAAGGTCGGTATCCCAGAACAGTTTTTCGCTTAATGCTTGTTCTGAAACTACTTCGTTATCTTCATTTTTCCAGATTTCCTTGAATCTGTTCACTATTGATTCTTCGTCATTTAGAGGAAGAGATTTTTCACCAAAACTTCCCTGGTAGAATCTAATTAAACTTGCCAGAGAGAACGTTAAGTTCAACGGAAGTTTACTATTTCTTTCAACATACGTCAACAAACTTGGAATGACTCTCACTTTAAATTTAGAAACAAAATATAAAGCAATGCTCGCCAAATGGTGTTTGATGAAAGGATTTCTGAATCTGTCGAAAACTTCTTCGGCAAATTCTTTCAGTTCAGTTTCATCTAAACCTAAAGTCTGATTGACTTCATTGAAAATCGATTCGCTTAAAAAAGTTCCGATAAACTGGTCATCGATGGCTTCTTTTACAATTTCTTTTCCTGCTAAAATTGCCGGAGCCAACATCAAGGTATGTCCGCCATTCAGAATTCTTACTTTTCTTAAACGGTAAGGCTGAATATCATCCACCACCAAAATCTGTTCGTTGATCTGATCGAAAGGAATTCTCTGTTTTAAGTCTTCACCTCCCTGAATCACCCATAAAAGGAATGTTTCAGAAACCACCATCATCGGGTCTTCATAATCCAACTGGTCTTCATACGTCGCAGCATCATCTTTCGGGTAACCCGGAACAATTCTGTCGACCAAAGTATTATGGAAGTGATTGCTGTTTTCAATCCATTGCGCAAAACCATCTTCTAAATTCCAAAGTTGTGCATATTTTAAAATAATCCCTTTTAAAACAATCGCATTTTCTTCGATCAACTCGCAAGGAATAATTCTCAACCCTTTATCTGCTGCTCCATTGAAATGCTTATATCTTTCATGAAGTAAAACCGCCACCTTCGCAGGGAAATTTTTGTGCGGACCTTCGTAAGAATTTTCGGTTTCGTCGTAAGCGATTCCGGTTTCGGTTGTATTTGAAAAAACAAATTCAAGCTCTTCTTCTTTTGCTAATTCTAAAAAATTATTGTAATCTACGTAAGGATTAATAGACTTCTGAATCGCTGAAATCACGCATTTCTCATCGATGATTTCTCCTTTTTTAATTCCTCGTGAAAATAAAGTATAGAGATTTCCCTGCTCTTCAAGTTTGTGAACTGAACCGTTGGGTGTAGGCTGAATGTTGACAATTCCTGCATTGAAATCTGCTTCTTTGTTTAATTTATCAATCACATAATCCGTAAATCCACGCATAAAGTTTCCTCCCCCGAATTGTACGATTTTGATTGGTAGTTTTGTATCTATACCGCTGTTTTGACGGTTTAATTTCTGTTTTGTCTGATTTTCCATCTTCTTGTTGATGATTTTTTAACGCAAAGTCCGCAAAGTTTTTTTGGACAAAATGCTGTATATTTTTCGTTCGCAAAGGCGTTCCACTCAGCTATAAGTGCTATGAATCTGGTTTGCTTTTTATCTATTTTAGTCTCTTAAAATTTCATCAAAATTATTTTATCCCTACCCTTCCTTCGGCAAGCTCAGGATGACATGGGAGTAATTTTGATGAAATTTTCAAGGCATTTTTCCACCCTTTAGGGTTGGGGGAAAGAAAAATGCCTTGAAAATTTTATTTACTGATCACTTTATATTTCGGAACCAATGTTTTCATAACTGTCCATGCGATCAGGTAAGCGACTGCACACACTGAGAAAATGATCATGTATCCTTTGTCGATTCCGTCAGATACTACTGCGCCTGACTTTTCCAATTGCTCAAAGAATCCATCCGGCAAACGGTCATTAACGTATTGGGGATATTTTTCTAACAAAGGAACTCCGTCTACGGTTGACCAAGCTTTGTGCGCATGATCGAATAATAATCCTGAAGATTTATTTATTAAAAACGATCCGATTCCTCCTGCCATTCCGCCAATTCCGGTGATGGTCGCGATGGCTTTTTTAGGGAACATATCGCCTACTGTTGAGAAGATATTTGCTGACCAAGCCTGATGTGCTGCTCCTGCTACACCGATGATTAAAACCGGAATCCAATAGGTTGCAGTTCCTAAAGGTTGTGCTAAAAGTGCTAACAGTGGGAAAAATGCAAAAATTAACATTGCTTTCATTCTTCCTGAATAGGCATTCATTCCTTTCTTTTCAACAAAATATTTTGGAAGCCATCCTCCGATGATTGATAACAAAGTAATCATGTATAATACAAATAATGGAAGTGCACTTTCTGTGGAATCCATTCCGTATACCGAACTTAAATACGCCGGAGTCCAGAATAAAAAGAACCACCAAACACCGTCTGTCATGAACTTTCCGAACGCAAAAGCCCAAGTCTGTCTGTAGCTGAAACATTCTTTGAACGTGAATACTTTTTCCGGAACTGAAATGTCTTCATTCGGAAGATCGTCCTGATCCTGGTTGATATACGTTAATTCGTGCTCGTTAACTCTCTTATGTAAATGTGGCTTTTTGTAAACGAATACCCAAAGTCCCATCCATACAAATCCTAAAGCACCAATGATGATAAATGCCCATTCCCAACCCATTGATTTTGCAATAAATGGAATTGTTAGCGGTGCTGCCAAAGCTCCAACTGTTGCTCCTGCGTTCCAGATACTTGTAGAAAATGCTCTGTCTTTTTTCGGGAAATATTCTGCTGTGGTTTTGATTGCTGCAGGGAAATTTCCTGCTTCACCAATCGCCAAAACGAAACGTGCAAAAATGAATAAGGTTACACTTGTACTGATAATTGCCCCAGTATTAGAAACTGTTCCGATCAATTCTTTAGAACCGTGAAAACCAGCCGTCCAAGTTCCGGTAAGAATTCCTGAAGTGGCGATTCCGCAGAATGCATGTAAAACTGCACCGATCGACCAAACTCCGATCGCCCAAAGGAAACCTTTTTTGGTATCCATCCAGTCCACGAACTTTCCTGCGAAAAGCATTCCCACTGCATAAAATATAGAAAATAATGCGGTGATATTTCCGTAATCGTTGTTATTCCAGTGAAATTCCGGTGCGATAAAATCTTTCCACGTCAATGATAAAACCTGACGATCAAGATAATTGATTGTGGTAGCAAGAAATAACAGTAAACATATTGTCCACCTATATTGTGTCGGCTTAAGAGATTTAACTGAACTCATAGTCAATTTATTTATTTTAAAGTCTGAATAATATCCAGCACTTTTTTGGTTTCATTTTCTATTGTCGTGTAGTCTTTCGCAAGCATCAATTCTTTGCTTACCAGCTTGCTTCCCATTCCTACTGCAGAAACTCCTGCTTTGAACCAGCTGTCAATGCTTTCTTTCGTGGTATCAACACCTCCGGTCGGCATAAATTTCAGATTCGGGAAAACGTCTTTGATGGCACTCATAAATCCTGGTCCCAAAGCATTCCCCGGGAATAATTTAATGAAAGTCACGCCCGCAGTTTCAGCAGCGATGATTTCTGTTGGAGTCATACAACCCGGACTGTATAATAGGTCTTTCGGAATTAAAAATGCTGCAACTTCCGACACAAAACCCGGACTGATAAAAAAATCAGCACCTGCATTGTAATATTCTTCAGCTTGTTTTACATTTTTGATCGTTCCGATTCCGAGAAGCATTTCAGGCATTTCTGCATTACGGACTTCTACCATTTTTGTGAAATTGCTCAATGCAGCTTCTCCACGGCTGGTATATTCTACCGCACGGATTCCTGCTTTGTAAAGCGATCTTAATATTTCTAAAGTTACCGTTTCATCAGCATTGTAATACAGAGGCAAAGCTCCCTGATTGATGATGGTGTTTGTAACCAATTGAATTTTTGTCATTTTGTTTTAATTATTTTGTTAAAATAATCTTTGATGGCGTTTTATCCATCCTTTGGTATGCTGTCCTGCTAGGGACTTACTAAAATTCCATTTTCTTCCTCCCTTTAGGGTCGGGGAAAAGAAGAAAATTTAATTTTTCTTTGTTTGATTTTTTTTGATAGGATTTTATCCTATCTTTTGTTAAATCGTCCCGTTGGGACTTTCTATGCTATTTTTTTGAACGCATAGCTCACAAAGTTTTTTATTGCTGACTGTTTTTTTAGTTTCACAAAGCCGCTTCGCCTATAAAAGACCATTAAATTTTAAATATAATGACTGCTTATATTTTGAAAGCCTCTTGAGCCAATTGCCAAAAGCTAACAGCCAAAAGCAAAAAACTACCTTTTAATGCGTCCTCCTGAATTTCCGGCCATTACTTCGAGAATATCTTCTGCGCTACAGTAATTGATGTCGCCTAAAATGGTGTGTTTGACGGCACAGGCTGCGTTGGCAAAATTTAAAGCTTTTTCGTCATCGAAATTTAATAAACCATAAATTAAACCTGCTGCAAAAGCGTCTCCTGTCCCAATTCTGTCAACGACTTGGTCTATTTCTAAAAATTTAGTTTCAAAATAATTTCCGTTAATTAAAGCTCTTCCCTGCGTTTGCTGAGAACTCGCCGTAACGCCTATTCTTATTTTGTCGAAAATTTTATGAATAGAAGGACATTGTTTTTTTAATTCTTCACAAGCTTCTAAGAAACCTTGTTGGTCTGATGAAAACTGAGTTCCCAAAATTTCATTAATTTCATTTACACCACCGATAAAAATCGTTGAATATGAAACCAGTTCTTTTAAAACTTCGTTTCCGTTTTTACCATATTTCCAAAGGTTGGAACGGTAAGCAGGATCAGTTGTCACTTCAATTCCCATTTCACGGGCAGTCAACAAACCTTCTTTCAAAGTTTCGTACGCACCTTCCGAAATTCCCGGACTGATGCCTGTCCAGTGGAAATAATCGCAACCTTCCAAAGCTTTTTTCCAGTCTACCTGTTCGGGTTTGATGTTGGCAAAAGAACCATTCAGTCTATTGTAAGCAATTCTGCTCGCACGAACGGATGCACCTACTTCTAGAAAATATAAACCTAAAGGATGTTCATTTTTATTAATGAAAGTCGTGTCGATTCCAAAACTTTTGATGAAAGACAATGCAGATTCTCCCACAAAATCATCTGAAACATTGCTGATGTGCGTCACGTCGCAACCCATTGTTGCCAATGAAGAAGCTACGTTGAGCTCAGTACCACCGAAAAAGAATTCCATCTCGTGGCTCTGTTTCATTGTTTTGTTTCCGGGAGGTGAAAGCCTCATGATTACTTCACCGAAAGTAAGTATTTTGCTAGCCATATTTTAAATACTCTTTTTAATATCTGCTGTTATTTAAACGCAAAGTGCGCTAAGATTTTCTTTTAAAACTCGATATATATTTTTAAGTTTGCAAAGGTGTTCTACTCACGCATGCTCACAAGGATTTTTCAAGTTTAGAAAAATTGCAGATATGTAAATTATTGTTTTTTTAAACCATTAAGATTTATAAGTTTTAAAGATTTTTTAAGTTAAGCTTCGCTTTAAGCAGCCTGCTTAATAAAATCTTAGATTTTCTTCTTAAAAAAACTTAACTTTTTAATTTCCTTAATGGTTTAAAATTGAATTTATTTAATTCGAATTTAAAAATCGAAATAATTTTTAGCGTTGTGATAACAGATATCGGAAATGGTTTTCCCGATCAGTTCCATATCATCCGGCAATTCGCCGTTTTTCATTTCTTCTCCGAAAAGATTACACAATACTCTTCTGAAATATTCGTGCCTCGGGTAAGATAGGAAACTTCTTGAATCTGTCAACATTCCAACGAAACAGCTGATCAATCCCATGTTTGAAAGGGCATTCATCTGTTTGATCATTCCGTCTTTCTGGTCTAAAAACCACCATCCGGAACCGAACTGTACTTTTCCTTTGATACTGCCGTCATTAAAATTCCCGATCATTGTCGCAAAAATTTCGTTGTCGGCAGGATTTAAGTTATATAGAATTGTTTTGGTCAGTTTATCTTTTCCGTCTAGAGCGTTTAATAATTTAGACAAAGTTTCAGCCTGTACGAAGTCACCGATAGAATCCCATCCTGTATCCGGACCCAAAATTCTGTGCATTCTTTCGTTGTTGTTTCTCAAAGCTCCCAAGTGGAACTGCTGAACCCATCCAAATTGATGATACGTTTCGCCTAAGAATAATAAAATGGCAGTTTTGAACTGATTGACCTGCTTTTCAGCAATTACTTTTCCTGAAATTTTATCATTGAAAATTGAACTCACTTCAGCTTCTGAAGCTTCCTCGAAAGAAATATTGTTCAGTCCATGGTCGCATAATCTGCATCCGTTTTCGTGGAAATATTCTACTCTTTTTAATAAAGCATCGCACAAAGTCTGGTAAGAGTTGATTTCAATTCCAGCTGACTCGCCCAATTTAGAAATATAATCTGCGAAGTTGTGGTTTTCAATCAAAATCGCTTTATCCGGACGGAAAGCGGTACTTACTTTAATGCTGAAATCACTTTTCGCTAAATCCTGATGATAGTTTAATACATCAATCGGATCTTCAGTCGTGCACAAAGATTCTACATTCATCATTTTCAGCAAACCTCTTGTCGACTTTTCAGGAGTCTGAAGCTGTGCCGTGATGTTGTCATAAATATCTGATGCGTTTTTTTCGTTTAACAATTCATCAATTCCGAAATAACGCTTTAATTCTAAATGCGTCCAGTGGTACAAAGGATTTCTTAATGTATAAGGAACCGTTTTTGCCCAAGCTTCGAATTTTTCTTTGTCTGTTGCGTCACCCGTGATGAATCTTTCGTTCACGCCCATCGTACGCATTGCACGCCATTTGTAATGATCGCCCGCAATCCACACTTTAGAAATATTTTCGAAAACCGTATCTTCAGCAATATCTTTTGGAATCAAATGATTATGATAATCGATAATCGGCTGTTTTTCTGCGAAGTTGAAGTATAATTCTTCCGCGTATTTATTTTGTAATAAAAAATTATCTGTAATAAAAGATTTCATTCTAGTAAAATTCTTGTGTTATTCATTAGCAGGTTTCCCGATGGTCGCCAAAATACCTCCATCCACATAAATAATGTGTCCGTTGATAAATTTGCTTGCATCTGAAGCTAAGAAAATAGCCGTTCCTGCAAGATCTTCTGGGTTCCCCCATCTTCCTTCCGGAGTTCTGCTGATGATAAAATCGTTAAACGGATGACCGTCTACTCTGATTGGTTCTGTCTGTGTCGTTGCAAAATATCCGGGACCGATACCGTTCACCTGAATATTGTGTTTTGCCCATTCTGTTGCTAAATTTTTGGTCAGCATTTTCAGTCCGCCTTTTGCAGAAGCATACGCTACTACATTGTCACGGCCAAGCTCACTCATCATAGAGCAAATATTGATAATTTTACCGGATTGTCTTTTGATCATGTGTTTCCCAACCAATTGAGACATGATGAAAGGACCGGTAAGATCTACATCGATTACTTTTCTAAAGTCTGCCACATCCATCTCTAAAGCCGGAACACGTTTAATGATTCCCGCATTATTGACCAAGATGTCTATTTTCCCATGTGTAGCAAGCATTAATGCTACTTTCTGAGCAGCTTCCAATTCGTCGGTCACATCAAAAAGGTAACCGGTTGCACTATATCCTTTAGAGTGATAATAGTTTAAAGCTTCCTCTAATTTTGATGGCGTTGTACTTGTGATTGCCAATTCAGCACCTGCAGAGGCAAGACCTTCAGCCATTGCCATTCCTAATCCGTGAGTACCGCCGGTTACAACGGCTACTTTTCCGGATAAATCGAATAAATTCATGTAGAAAAAATTACTTTAGTTCGTTAGTTTTAACAGCGTCCATATCGCCATAATCCATATTTTCTCCTGCCATTCCCCAGATAAATGTGTAGTTGGAAGTACCAACTCCTGAGTGAATAGACCATTCCGGAGACAAAACCGCCTGATTATTTTGCATGAAAACATGACGGGTTTCGTGAGGCTGTCCTAAAAAGTGACTTACAGTCTGCCCTTCTTCCAAATCAAAATAAAAATAAGCTTCCATTCTTCTGGTATGCGTGTGAGAAGGCATCGTGTTCCAAACACTTCCTTCGTGCAACTCGGTCATTCCCATTTGTAGCTGACAAGTTTCTAAAACGCTGTTGACGATCAATTTATTAATCGTACGTCTGTTGGCGTATTTTGCTTCACCTAATTCTACAATTTCGGCTTCATTTTTAGTGATTTTCTTTGTAGGGAAACTGTGATGAGCAGGAGCCGAATTGAAATAGAATAAAGTCTGACCTTCATTTCCGTTTTCAAAAACAACATCTTTTGCCCCTTTTCCTATATACAAAGCTTCTTTATTTCCAAGCTCGAAAACTTCTCCGTCAACTGTTACCTTTCCGGCAGCGCCAACGTTGATGATTCCCAATTCTCTTCTGTCTAAGAAGTTCTCTGCCTTCAGATCATCAGTAGGCTCCAGTTTCAACGCACTTTTTACAGGCATTGCACCACCTACGATCATTCTGTCGTACATAGAATACACTACATTGATTTGATCTTCATTAAATAAATCATTCATCAAAAACTCCCTTCTCAGGTCTTCAGTTGTATATTTTTTTACATCTTCAGGATGATGGGCGTAACGAAATTCTGATTTTGTCATACTCTAGATTTTAAACTTAAATTACGGTTTCTAAAAACCTGTTAAATATTTGCGTAATCGATTGCATTAAATTACACTGAAATTCCACAGAAATACTTGTTGTTAAATATATAGAATATATGTATTCGGTTAACAAAAAATTAATTTAAATTTTAAATTAATTGATTTACAAGTAATTAAAATTAATAATATGAAAAAATCTAGAGAATTTTAAGATAACAGAAGTTGAATTTTTTAACGAAATAAGGCAACAAACACTTAAGAAAATAAAAATCATGCCAATTAATATGTGAATAAATTTGACATTGCTATATAAATAAGGATATGAGAAAATTAATATATCCAGAATCACAATTTAACACAATTTCTATCATTTATAAAATACACAAGTTTTTCAGAACGAAAAAGATGATAAAAATCAGACTAAGTAATCAAAAATAGTTTTTGCCGCTACTTTTTGGGAGTTTTAAATAGATTAAAAAGCTATGATTTGGCTTAATTTTATACAATTACAATCATTAAACATCAGATTATTTTCACTTTTTTAAGCTTTTAAAAGAAAAAAGAAATACAAACATAAATTACTGAATAACAATTAATTAAAACATAATACAAATTTTAAATTTTGTATTTATTAACAAATTAAACAGTCAAATTAATGAAAAAATAACATTTTTTTCTTTGCGTAATGAAAAATAATATTAGTTTAGAAGCCAAGATATTTTATTAAGATTAATTACGCAATCGATTGCACTCAAAAAAGCGTATATAATAAAAATATTCCTACAAACAGAATACTTAAAAATCCACAAAGAAAAACTAGAGAAGTTATTGGCTTCTCAAACCACACATTAAACTATATAAGGATACAATAAATGGATAAAAAGGTACAATCAATAAAGTGGTTATATTTAACTGTTTTCCTTCTTCCCATACTTGGTATGGCCCAGGAAAAAGAAACCAAGATCGACGAGGTTGTCTTGGTAGGATATAATAAGGTTTCTAAAAAAGATGTTACCAATGCCGTATCATCTGTAAAAGGAGAAGCATTAAAAGACATGCCGGTAAACTCTGCTGCCGAGGCTATCCAGGGAAGACTTGCGGGTGTACAAGTGCAGGCAAGTGAAGGTAAGCCGGGAGGTGATGTAGATATCAAGGTAAGAGGTGGTACTTCTATTACAGGAAGTAATGCTCCGCTCTACATCGTAGACGGTGTACAAATGGATAATGCAATGAGCATTCTTTCGCCTAAAGAAATTGAGTCTATTGAAGTCTTGAAAGATGCATCTTCCACTTCTATCTATGGATCTCGAGGTGCAAACGGTGTTGTTTTGATCACAACAAAAAGCGGCCGCAAGAAAGCTATAACTACAATTAACTACAACGGTTTTACAGGCGTAAGAAAAATCATGAATACGCTTCCTGTATTAGACCCTTATGAATTTGTATTGTATCAGTACGAGCTCTACAACAAAAACGGAATTGCAGAAGATATTACTTCTTTCGCTACACGCTATGGAACGTACAGTGAGCTTGCAGATAAATATAAGAATATTCAGAAAAGAGACTGGCAGGATGAGCTATTTGGTAAAGAAGCATTTAACTTTACGCATAACTTAACCATCAATGGAGGCTCTGAAAAATCAGCTTTTGCACTTACTCTAAATCATGTAGATGAGGACGGAATTATGCTAAGCTCTGGCTTCAAGAGAAGCATGGCCAATTTTAAGTATGATTACGACATCAGTAAAAAGCTTAAATTTGGAATTAATGCGAGATACAGCAGATCTTTAACGACAGGGGTAGGTACTTCCAGTACAGGATCACAAAGTAACAACAGATTGAGAAACTCTGTAAGATACCAGCCTTTTGAAGGTGGATCAAACGTTCCGATCGATGATTTCGATCCTTCATACTCAACGATGACCAATCTTGTAAATCCTCTTATTCTAAATGATAATGAAGTAAGAGACAACAGAATCAATGATTTGTTGTTAAATACTTATTTGAACTATAATATTACCAAAGACTTAACTTTTAGAACGGTCATCGCTTACGTACAAAGAGATATTGCGACCAACCAGTTTTGGGGAAGCGTAACGTCTCAGGCAAGAGCCAATGCTGATATGCCAATCGTACAGCTTGACAGATCTCAAACCAGAAGGATCACCAATACCAATACATTAAACTATACCAAAAAATTTGGACAACATAAGGTGGATATCTTGCTTGGTCAGGAGACCGTGCAGACTGATGGAGAATCTACCTACAATTATGTAAAATGGTTCCCAAAATCTATTTTACCTAATGAAGCATTTGCCAACATCGGAGCCGCTACTCCACCTGCCGGATTAATCCAAGACGCAGCAAGAACAGCTATGTTACCACCAGATCGATTAGCATCATTCTTCGGGCGTGTAAACTATATATTTGCCAATAAATATATTCTTACCGCATCAGTAAGAGCTGATGGATCTAATGTATTCATGAAAGGAAACCAATGGGGATATTTTCCGGCAGCTTCAGTAGCCTGGAAACTTAAAGAAGAAAAATTCCTTAAAGATGTTAACTGGTTAGACGAGTTGAAACTTCGTGTAGGCTACGGTCTTTCAGGAAACAACAGAATTACGTCTTATTTGTGGGCAAATTTCTATAACGTCAATGCCAATAATGGATACGTATTCGGTACTTCTGTTACACCGGGATCAGGTGTTTCTACAACACAGGCTAACCCGAATGTAAAATGGGAGGCTACTGTTTCTAAAAATGCAGGGATCGATTTTGAACTTTTCAATGGTAGATTATATGGTAGTGTAGACGGATACATTACAGATACTAAAGATTTGTTGGTTTTAGCTAAAGTACCATTTCCAGGTTATGCTAATCAGTTTCAAAACTCAGGTAAAACAAGAAATAAAGGTCTTGAATTTACGATGGGAGGGGTAATTGTAAATAATGAAAACTTCAACTGGAAAATAGACGCCAACCTTTCGGCAAACAGAAACACTATTTTAAGCCTTGGAAGCGGTGTTGCACCAGGACAAGATTCTTATCTGGTACAGTCTGGAGGAATCGGAGGTTTCGACTTTATCGCTAAGGTAGGTAGCGCTGTAGGAACTTATTACGGATATGTAACTGAAGGAAGATATGAAGTATCAGATTTTGATTATAATGCAGCTACACAAGTTTATACTTTAAAAGCAGGACTTCCCAACAGCAGCCAGATTGCTTTAGGAGCAAAAGCAGTACAACCGGGAGATTTAAAACTGAAAGACATAAACGGTGACGGTCAGATTACCGACGCAGACAGACAGGAATTGGGAAGCGCACAGCCAAAATTTTATGGTGGCTTTAATCAAACATTCAGATATAAGAATTTTGATATGAGCTTATTATTTAATTTCTCTGTCGGAAATAAAGTATATAATGCAAATAAGATAGAAAATACAACACAGTATCTATATAGGGACAACAACATGGCTGCAGACGTTGCCAACCGTTGGAGATGGTTTGATGATAATGGTGTAAAGGTAAACGATCCTACACAATTAGCTGCTTTAAATGCAAATACAACCATGTGGACTCCTCCGACAGGACAGTACATTCTTCATTCTTATGGTATTGAAGATGGATCTTTCTTAAGATTAAACAACGTAACTCTAGGTTATACTTTACCAAAAGGTTCTTTGGAAATGATCGGTGTGAAAAATTTCAGATTATATGCAACGGTTAACAACCTTTTTGTAATTACCGGATATTCTGGATACGATCCTGAAGCTAGTACACGAAGAAATCCTTTAACTCCAGGAGTAGACTATGCAGCATACCCAAGAAGTCGCTTTTATGTAACCGGAGTAGATATCACTTTCTAAAAATTAAAAAAAATGAAAAAGAGCAAATCAATATTAATTTTAACTTGTCTTGCAGGAGCACTATTCTTAAACTCTTGTAGTGACTTTCTTAATCCCGAAAACCTTTCAAGCGTTTCTGAAGAACAACAGTTTGACAGTACAGCAGATACATTTTCAGCTTTGGTAGGAGTTTATTCTCAACTTGGTGGTGACGATGGATACGGGCAAAGATTATCTTTAATCATCCCTCAGTCTGGAGACGACTTCAGAACTTCAGGAAGCTACAATTGTAATGATAGAAGAGGTGTAGCTACGTTTGGCGCTTGCCCTACAAATACTGAGCTGAATAATCCTTTCGGAAAGCTGTACACCGGAATTGAGCGTGCTAATCTTGTCATTAAAAATATTCCTTTATCTCCCGTAATGAAAAACGGTTCAGAGGATGATAAAAAATTAATGAACAGATATCTTGGTGAAGCATTAACATTAAGAGCGCAATATTATTATGAGCTGATCAAAAACTGGGGAGATGTACCTTTCTATCTTGTTCCGGCTTCTGATATTGCAGACCAAAACCAGCCAAAAACAGATCGTGACGTTATCTACGAACAAATTATTGATGATCTTGCAAAAGCATCTGCTGTAGTGCCGTGGAGATCTGAAGGAGGAACTACCAGCAACAGAATATCTAAAGGTTTTGTGAAAGGCCTCAGAGCAAGAATTGCATTGGCAAGAGCAGGTTGGTCTTTAAGAAGAAGCCCGCAGGTAATGGCACAGGGATCAAATCCTCAGAAGTATTATCAGATTGCTTATGATGAGACTAAAGATATTATGAATCATAGCGGTGAGCATTCACTTAACCCAAGCTACGAAAGTGTTTTCAGAGCTCTTCATACAAATACCCAAGATGCAACTAACGAGATTATTTTTGCCGTTGGAGCTTTTGGAGGAGGTACAAGAACAGACTCTAAAATAGGATATTATAACGGTCTTAAACATCATGATAATTCTAACTGGAAAGGTGGTGGAGGTATCAATGCGTTGCCTACATACTTCTATGAGTTTACAAAATATGACCTTAGAAGAGATATGAATGTTGGGATCTTTACAGTAAACGCATCAAATCTGGCTGAGCTTGTAGCTGCAAACTCATTTACCGATTCAAAATACAGAAAATCTTGGACGAGTATTACAGGTCCTTCTCAAACATTAGCTGTTGACTGGCCATTATTGAGAATATCTGATGTAATGTTGATGTTTGCCGAAGCAGATAACGAACTGCATGGTGCACCTTCTCCAGAAGCTATCAATGCAGTGAGAGCAGTAAGAAGCAGAGCGTACACAGGTAATTTAGCACAAATCGGGACAATTCCTACTGATAAAATAGGTTTCTTTAATTACATTGTTAAAGAAAGAATGCTAGAATTAGGTTCGGAAGGAATTAGAAAATACGACTTAATCAGATGGAATTTACTTGCTACCAAAATTGCAGAAACAAAGCAGAAACTTTCAGATTTCATCAACGGTGTAGGTGCTTATGCTAATGTTCCGTTAGATATTTATTATAAAGCGTCCGCATTTGATCCTACAAAAACAGCTCAGCAAAATATTACTGCTATTGATGTATTTACAACGACTGGAGTAAATAAAGCTGATGTTTTTTATGTTCCTAGCCAATCGACTACACTTCCGGCAGGTTACAAAAAAATCGCATGGAGATCTGGTGTTTTACCAACTTATGTAAATGATCCTTCAGCTGGATATGCACAATATTTCCAGGTCAATAAGCGAGAGCTTTTACCAATCTATTTTGAGTACATTCAAAATAACCCTGCTCTTACCCAAGACTATGGTTATTAGTAAAAATATACATTCATATTAATTAATTTTCAGTACAGACTTACTCCTTTCGGGGAGAAGGTCTGTACTTTTCTTCAAGAAAAAAGTTCAGGAATATGCAGGTTTCAGATTTAAAAAATACTAAGTTCTTCTTTATTTTTTCACTCGTTTTGACCAGTCTTCTTTCTTTCAAGGCTAAAGATGATAAAACCATCATAGTTTCGAAAGACGGAAAAGGAAATTACACTACCATTCAACAAGCAATTGACGCTGTTGAAGAAGGAACATCAGTAAGAACAAAAATCATTATAAAACCCGGAACTTACAGAGAAAAAATAACAATTCCTGCTACAAAAAGCGCGATAACTTTAATTGGAGAAAATACAGAAAACACTATTTTGGTTTATGGGGATTTTGCTTCAAAACCAAATGCGGAAGGCAAAAATATTGGAACAACAGGTTCATCAACTATTTTTATTTTTTCTGATAATTTTTCAGCTAAAAGTATCACTTTTCAGAATGATGCAGGACCAGTCGGGCAAGCTGTTGCTGTTTTAACAACGGGTGATAAAATTGCTTTTGAAAATTGCAGATTTTTAGGATTTCAAGATACTTTATATCTAAAAGGAGCTCAGGATTTGGAAGACAAAACAAAACCTTCAAGAAATTATTTTAAAAACTGCTACATTGAAGGAACTACCGATTATATCTTCGGAGCCGGAACAGCCGTTTTTGAAAACTGTACCATCTATTCTAAAAACAATGCTTCTTATGTTACTGCAGCTTCTACTCCACAGGAAAATCAGTTTGGTTTTGTGTTTATTAACTGTAACTTAACAGGAAATGCTGCAACAAATTCTGTATATTTGGGACGACCTTGGAGGCCATTTGCAAAAACTGTTTACATCAATTGTGCAATCGATTCCACAATAAAAAAAGAAGGTTGGCATAATTGGTCTAAACCTGATGCCGAAAAAACAACTTTCTACGGAGAATACAATTCCAAAGGAGCCGGAGCCGATATTTCAAAAAGAGTTTCCTGGTCACATCAGCTTACGAAAGATCAGGCAAAAAAATATACTGCAAAAAATATTCTTTCGGGAAAAGACAATTGGAACTATAAAAAAGCTTTAAAATAAGTTGACATCAAAACAATCGATTATGAAAAACACTTTTTTTGCAGCTTCAATACTGGGAATTTTCACCTTACAAAACTGCACGACTCAGTCTAAAGTTTTAAATGAAAACCCGACTGTAATTTCAGGAAAAACAATCAGTTTTCCCGGAGCAGAAGGTTTTGGAAGATTCACTACCGGAGGAAGAGGTGGAAAAGTTTTATTTGTAACTAAAACTTCGGATGATGGTTCAGAAGGAACTTTAAGACACGCTTTAGAACAAAAAGGACCAAGATATATTGTTTTTAAAACCGCCGGAACAATTTATCTGGAATCGCCTTTAAGAATAAAAGAAGGCGATGTTACCATTGCCGGACAAACTGCTCCCGGAGACGGAATTACTGTTGCCAATTACGAAACTTTCGTAGCGGCAGACAATGTGATTATTCGCTTTTTGCGTTTCAGAATGGGAGATCAAAAAAAGTTTGAAGGCGATGCTTTGGGCGCAAGATTTATAAAAAATTTAATTGTAGATCATTGTTCGATGAGCTGGTCGACTGATGAAACGGTTTCAATTTATGTCAATGAGAATACCACACTTCAATGGTGTGTAATTTCAGAAAGCTTAAGAAATTCTGCCCACCAAAAAGGCGCACACGGATACGGAGGAATTGCTGGTGGAAAATTCGCTTCTTTTCATCATAATATTTATGCCAACCACGACAGCAGAAATCCCAGATTGGGAGAATATGCGGGAAGTAAATTTGCTTTGACTGATTTGACTGATTTTAGAAATAATGTCATTTACAATTGGGGTCACAATAATATCTATGGTGGCGAAGGAATGAATGTTAATCTCGTCAACAATTACTACAAACCCGGACCTGCATCGATGAACAAGAAAAGAATTGTAGCCATCGACAAAAATGAAAAACCAGAAACCGAAGTTTACAACATTTGGGGGAAATATTACATCAACGGAAATTTTTCAGAAGGTAATCCCGATGTTACGGCAGATAACTTGAATTTAGGTGTTTTTAATCAAATGAAACCTGCTTACAATTTGACAGATGCTGATAAAAATTTAATTAAAATCAATCAGCCTCACGATATTCAGAATAATGTGAAAACTGATTCTCCAAAAGAGGCGTATGAAAAAATATTAAAAATCGGAGGGGCAAGTTTGGTGAGAGATGCAGTAGATTTACGTGTTTTGGAACATGTAAAAAACGGAACATTTTCTCATAAAGGTTCGCTTAGTAGCGACAACGGAATTATCGATTCACAAAATGATGTCGGAGGATTTCCTGATTTGAAAAAAGGGGAAAGTCCTTTAGATTCAGATGATGACGGAATGCCAGATGAATGGGAAATCAAAAATAATCTAGACCCGAAAACAGCCAATGCCAACGGAAAAGATTTAGATAAAAACTATGACAATATCGAGGTTTACATGAATGACCTTGTGAAAAAAATAACCGAAAAACAGTAAAAAGTCACTGAACTTTTTCCTTAAATGGTTATCTAAAACGAAAGTATTATGTCAGAAAAATTAAAATCAAACATTTTCAAACTTATTTTAGCGGGAGCTGTTTTCGCAGCCGGTTCTTCATTCGCACAGAAGAACGTCATCGAAAATATTCGCCAAAATCCTAAAACTCCTTTTTCCTACGCGGAATTATCCATAAAAGACGGTGGAAAATGGCAGGGAAATGAATACATCGGCGGAACTTTCAAAAACGTCAATCAATTACAACTTCCAGCTGAACATACCGACCATTCTTACTACATCAGATACGAAGGAATTGGCCTGGAAAACAATCAAATCGCCTATCGATTATATCTGGACTGGAGAAATGCCACAGATATTTTCGGCAAGAAAGTGAATACCTTGGTGTTGCCGGAAGTCGGACAAGACGGCTTTGAATCTTACCATCACGACGCACCTTGGGGCCAGGATATTTTGAAGTCAGGACGTACCATCGGAGTCGGTTCTTACGGCAGATATGATGAGCAGAATGATTTTGTCGAAACTTTTAAAACGGTAAAAAGTACCACCGCAAAAGTGGTGAATGAAAGCGAAAAATCTTTTGCAACCATCGATTACAAAGGTTGGAAAACGTGGGGAAAAGCAGTAGATCTTCAATCGAAGCTGACGATTTTCAATAGAGACCGTTTTGTAAAGGTTGATTTAAGTTTAGATCAAACGCTTTCAGGCTTATGTACGGGGATTGTTGCTTTCGAAGATATTCCCATGAAAGAGGCGGTCAGTAAAAATAAAAAATGGGGTTATATTGCCACTTATGGAACGCAGACTTTGGCAAAAAAAGAAGACAATCTTGGGATGGTAATTTTCTATCCTATCGGAAGTTTTGATAAATATGTGAAAACAAAATCTACACATACAGTAGTTTTCAAAAAAACTAAAAATGTTTCGTATTACTTTATGGGAGCTTGGTCTCAGGAACCAAACGGAATTAAAACTGAAGAAGAATTCTATAAAGATTTAGATAAAAAATTAGAAATTTTAGATAATAACAATCAACTTTAAAATTTAATGACAATGAGTTTTATTAATCAAAAATTAAAAATATACGCTGTTGCAGTTTTAGGTTCAGGAATGTTTCTGGCTTGTGCACAGACAAAAACGGCAACCGCTGCAAAAGCTACAACACAAACTTCAAAATCCGGAAAAGTAGTTCCTACTAACCTGAAATGGTCTGAAAGAATGATGCTTTCAGAAATGCAGAGATTCCCGGAAGCCTGGATGCTCGATTTCAGCAAAAGCCCGAAATGGACGTATCCTTCAGCGATTGTTTTAGACGGCGCCGAGCAACTTTATATTAAAACAGGTAAGAAAGAATACTACGATTACATCAGCGGCTTCGGAGAAACTCTGATCAAAGAAGACGGTACAATTCTTACCTACGACATCGAAAAGTACAACATCGACCTTCTGAATAGCGGAAACGTATTGCTTTATCTTTACGAAAAAGAGAAAAAAGAGAAATACTTGAAAGCTCTGCAGACCCTTCGTAAGCAAATTGACGGACAGCCTAGAACGAATGAAGGTTCTTTTTGGCATAAAAAAATATATCCTAATCAGGTTTGGTTAGATGGTCTTTACATGGGAATGCCTTTCTACACGCATTATACGAAAGATTTTACCAAAGGTGCAGATGCAACGAAAGCGTATGATGATATTGTTTTTCAGTTTGATTCGGTTCAGAAAAATCTTTTAGACAAAAAAACAGGATTGCTGTATCACGCTTGGGACGAGAGCAAAAAAGAAGCTTGGGCAGATAAAGAAACCGGACTTTCTCCAAATTTCTGGGGAAGAGCCATGGGTTGGTACGGAATGGCGATGGTAGACGTTCTCGATTATTTACCAGAAAATCATCCTGGAAGAGCAAGAATTATTTCTTATTTAAAATCTTATGCTGATGCTGTAATCAAAGTTCAGGATAAAAAATCCGGTCTTTGGTATCAGGTTTTAGATAAGCCACTGGCAAACGGTAATTACGAAGAAGCAACCGCTTCCGCAATGTTTGTTTACACGATGATTAAATCGGTGAACAAAGGATATCTTCCAAAATCATACAAATCAGCAGCTAAAAAAGGCTACGACGGAATCATCAAAAATTTGATCACTGTTGACGAAAACGGTGTTGTCAATTTAAATAAATGTTGCGCTGTTGCCGGTTTGGGAGGAAAACCGTACAGAGATGGTTCTTATGAATATTATGTAAATGAAGAAATCCGTTCGAATGACGGAAAAGGAACAGGACCATTTATTTTGGCAAGTTTAGAATTTGAAAAATAATGTTTTAAAACATTAAGGGAATTAAAAGGTTAAGTCTTTTTAAGGTAAAATTTAAGATTATTAAACATATTGCTTAAAGCGAAGCTAATCTTAACATTACTAAACTTCTTAATAAACCTTAATGGTTTAAAAAAACATTTTAATTTAAAATTTTTCAGTCTTTGCAAACGAAAATATGCAGAGCAATATTAAAAAAATCTTTTTCCCAAAGTTTCGGGATTAAAATTTAAACCAGATCAAAAATCTGATTTTATGACAACAAACAAATTTTTAAATATACTTTTAATCACCGCATTTTCCATTGCATCAACGTATTTGAACGCGCAGGAAAAACCTTACGTCTCAGAAGTCTGGACTGCCGATCAGGGAAAAAATTACAGAAACCCTATTTTATACGCAGATTATTCAGATCCGGATGTTACAAGAGTTGGTGATGATTATTATATGACCGCTTCAAGTTTCAACGAAGCTCCGGGATTGCCCATCTTACATTCGAAAGATATGGTCAACTGGAAATTGGTAAACTATGCTTTGCCAGACGTTTTACCTGCAGAACATTTCAGTATTCCAAAAAGAGGCGATGGAGTTTGGGCGCCAAGTATTCGTTTTAATAAAGGTGAATTTTACATTTATTGGGGCGATCCTGATTTCGGAATTTACATGGTTAAAACCAAAGATCCACTAGGAAAATGGGAAGACCCCGTTTTGGTCATGGAAGGAAAAGGTTTGATTGATTCTTGTCCTTTCTGGGACGAAGATGGGCAAGCGTATTTAGTTCACGGTTGGGCAGGAAGCCGTGCAGGAGTTAAAAGCTTACTTTCCATCAATAAAATGAATCCTGAAGGAACAAAAGTTTTAGATAAAGGAGTTCATATTTTCGATGGCCACGATGCGCATCCGACAGTTGAAGGCCCTAAAATGTACAAAAGAAACGGCTATTACTACATTTTCGCTCCGGCGGGAGGTGTGGCGACAGGTTGGCAATTGGTTTTGAGATCAAAAAATATTTATGGTCCTTACGAAGAGAAAATAGTTCTCGAACAGGGAAAAACAAAAATAAACGGACCTCATCAGGGAGCTTGGGTTGACACTCCTTCTGGTGAAAACTGGTTTTATCATTTTCAAGATGTCGATGCAGGTGGAAGAATCGTGCATCTTCAACCCATGAAGTGGGAAAAAGACTGGCCTGTAATGGGAACAGACAACGATAAAAACGGAATTGGTGAACCGGTTCTTACTTATAAAAAACCAAACGTTGGTAAAACGTATCCGATCGTAACTCCTCCTGAAACTGATGAGTTTGATGGTGAAAAATTAGGTTTACAATGGCAATGGAGCGCCAACGAAAATATCGTTTGGTCATCTAAACTTCCGGGACAGAAATTTTTGAGATTATTTTCAATGAAAGTTCCTGAAGGAGAATTAAACCTTTGGAACATTCCGAATTTATTGACTCAGAAATTCCCGGCTCCGAATTTTGTGGCTTCCACTAAAGTTAAATTGACTCCGGAAGATGCCAAAGAAGGAAAAACTGCCGGACTTCTGGTAATGGGAATGGATCACGCATCGATTGTTATTACGAATAAAACAGACGGATATTATGTTCAGTTGAGAAAAGCTGAAAAAGCAGACAAAGGCGGTGTTGAAAAAGTTTTATTTGAAACTAAATTAAAATCAAACGAAGCTTATTTCAAAGTTAACGTCAGCGAACCCAACGGAATTTGCACATTCAGTTACAGCGAAAACGGTAAGAATTTCATCAAAGTCGGTGAACCATTCCAGGCAAAACCAGGAAAATGGATTGGCGCTAAAGTGGGATTATATTCTGTAAGCACACAGAAAGCAAACCGTGGTGGCTATGCAGATTTTGAATATTTCAGAGTAACAAAAAATTAATTTAGTCTCTCGCAAATTTTGCTGATTTCGCAGATAATTTTAATATAATTAAAATCTGCATAATCTGTTTAATCTGCGGGAATTTAAAATAAGAAACTTAACGTTTTTTGAAATCCGTTAGGTTTGATAAATCATCAACATAAAACTAAAGAATAAATATAATGAAGAAGTCGTTTAATATCGTCAGTCTTGCTGCAGTTATGCTGTTTTCAGGACAGATGTATGCTCAAAATAAAGATATTTACACAGGAATAGAGTTTAAAATGCCGCAGGTGGCGGAAACTTCTTTTCCGTCCAATACAGTTTCCATCAAAGATTTTGGAGGCATTGCAGGCGGGAATGTAAAAAATACAGAAGCTTTCAAAAAAGCAATCGACGCTTTAGTAAAAAAAGGCGGCGGTAAACTGGTTGTTCCGAGAGGAATGTGGTTGACGGGACCAATTGTTTTGCAGAGTAACATCAATCTTCATATCGAGGAAGGTGCATTTGTAGTTTTCAGTAAAGATAAAAACGATTATCCTTTGGTAGATGTAAGCTTTGAAGGTTTAAATACCATTCGTTGCCAGTCTCCGGTTTCAGCAAAAAATGCTAAAAATATTGCGATTACAGGAAAAGGAGTAATTGACGGAAGCGGTGATGCATGGAGAGCCGTCAAAAAAAGTAAAATGGCAGAATCTCAATGGAAAGAAATTGTGGCTTCAGGCGGAATTCTTTCTAAAGACGGTAAAACCTGGTATCCTTCAGAAAGCTATAAAAAAGGATTTGAAAGCAGCTCAAGCTTCAATGTTCCCGATAAAATTTCAAAATCTGAACTGGAATCTGTAAAAGACTTCCTTCGTCCTGTAATGGTAAGCATTGTGGGTTGCGATAAAGTTCTTCTTGACGGACCTACTTTTCAAAATTCTCCAGCCTGGAATCTTCATCCATTAATGACTTCTAATTTAATTTTAAGAAATCTTACCGTAAGAAATCCCTGGTATTCTCAAAATGGTGATGGTGTAGATTTAGAATCTTGTAAAAATGTTTTGATTTATGATAATACTTTTGATGTAGGTGACGATGCAATCTGCATCAAATCTGGGAAAAATGAAGACGGAAGAAAAAGAGGAATGCCCACTGAAAACGTAATCATTAAAAATAATGTGGTTTATCATGGTCACGGAGGTTTTGTTATCGGAAGCGAGATGTCTGGTGGTGCAAGAAATATTCATGTTTCAGATTGTACTTTCATCGGAACTGATATCGGTCTTCGTTTCAAAACAACTCGTGGAAGAGGTGGCGTGGTTGAAAATATTTATGTAAAAAACATCGATATGATCAATATTCCGACTCAGACGATTGGATTTAATATGTTCTACGAAGGAGCTTCTCCGGTTTTGGAAGACGGGCAAAAAGAGGAAGGAAATAAAGCTCCTGAAAAAACATTTCCGGTAACTGAGGAAACGCCTATTTTCAGAAATATTTATTTTAAAAACATCAATGCGGTTAATTCTTACGAAGCGATTACCATCAATGGTTTAGCTGAAATGAATATCAAAAATATCGTCATTGAAGATTCTCAGTTTGACACTAAAAAAGCATTAACCATCGTAGATGCAGACGGAATTACATTGAAAAATGTAAAGCTTAAATACAGTGAAGGAACCGGAGCCGTTGTTTACAACAGTAAAAATGTAGATCTGTCTACCCTTCAGTTAGAATCTTCTCAAAAGCCAACGATTAAGGTTTTAGGAAGCAAAACATCAGCGGTAAAACTGCCGAAAGATGTAAAAGGCGAGCAATTGCAAATTTCGAAAGAGGTTGCAAAAAACGCAGTTAAATAATTTTCATTTTAATATGAGTTTTCACAAACTATATTTTCTTTTTGTTTTTTTTGTAGGAGCAAAAGCATTCGGACAGACAAAGCCGAATGCTACTCCTTACACAAACGAGGCATCGTATGAAAAACTTAAAAAGAAACATCCGTTTATCGCTCCGTTGAACAGACCAATTCCGGCAAACATCGGGATCGATAAAGATGTGGAGTATGCCAACATCAACGGATTATCGTTAAAAGCAGATATTTATTATCCTCTCGATAAATCTAAAAAATATCCAGGCATCGCATTGGTTCACGGCGGCGGCTGGATTTCGGGAAGTAAGGAAAACGAAAAATATATGGCTCAGGAATTGGCTTCAAAAGGTTATGTTGCCATTGCAGTCGGTTACCGTTTAAGTGAAGTGGCAAAGTATCCCGCAGCAATTGATGATGTAGAAAATGCCATTAAATATTTAAAAAAAAATAAAAAGAAGTATTCTTTAGACACAAAAAAAATCGCAGTTTTAGGAGAGTCTGCAGGTGCGCAAATCGCAACTTTAGTAGGAGTTAAAACTAAAAATAAAATTCAGGCAATCGTTAATGTAGACGGAATTGTATCGTTTATTCATCCGGAAGCCGAAGAAAGCACGTATGCAGCCTTTTGGTTAGACGGTGAAAGAAATGTGAATTTAAAGAACTGGACAGAAGCTTCACCTCTAGAATTTGTGGGTAAAAATACACCTCCTACTCTATTCATCAATTCTTCTCAGCCTCGATTTCATGCCGGAAGAGACGATATGATGAAGATTTTAAAAAGTCATAATATCTTTACCGAATACCACGAAATAAAAGATACCCCGCATTCCTTTTGGTCTGCAGAACCCTGGTTTACAGAAACGTTGAATCTGACAGTTGATTTTTTAGATAAAACGCTGAAGTAAGGTTTAGGTTTAGGTTTAGGTTTAGGTTTAGGCAAATTTAAAACGCAAAGATTTATTATTTATTGAAAATATTTTAGGAGCAAAGAATAATCAATAAATTGATTTTAAGCGAATATTTTTTCAAGCTTCAGCGACTTGTCGCAATCTTTGCTCCTTAAATGTGCACGATTTAAATTAAATCTTTGCGTTAAAAAAAAGACGAATCATTAAAAAAACAGAGAAAAAACAAAATGTTTCGCTAATTTTTAAATAAAACATCTTCCTAAAAATTAGAATCAATCATAAAAATATTTTATGAAAAAACTACTTTTAATACTCTTCATTTCTATCACCAATTTTTTATTGGCAGGAAATGAACCTTACACAACAATCACCGTTGCACAAGACGGAAGCGGGCAATTTACCTCCATTCAGAAAGCAATAACTTCAATCAGAGATTTGGGTCCGGGCGAAGCTTTGGTTAAAATAAAAGCAGGAACATATCACGAAAAAATAGTCATTCCCTCTTCAAAACATAAAATCACTTTACAAGGCGAAAACAAGGAAAACACCATCATCACCAACGATGATTATTCCGGAAAAACTGATGCTTTGAATGAGAAAATGACAACCTTCAATTCGTACACACTTTTGGTGATGTCGGATGATATTAAAATTTCTGACATAACTATTCAAAATTCTTCTTGTAATCAGGGACAAGCCGTTGCTCTTCATGTAGAAGGTGACCGTTTCAGCATTAAAAATTCTAAAATATTAGGTTGTCAAGACACCGTTTATACAGGCGGAAATCACAGCAGACAATTTTATGAAAACTGTTATATCGAAGGAACAACCGATTTCCTATTTGGTTCAGCAACCGTTATTTTCAAAAACTGTACGATTAAAAGTTTGGCCAATTCTTACATCACTGCGGCTTCAACAGACCAAAGTAAAGAGTTTGGGTATGTATTTTTCGACTGTAAATTAATTGCGAAAGATGGCATTACAAAAGTATTCTTGGGAAGACCTTGGAGACCTTATGCAAAAACAGTTTTCATCAATACCGAAATGGGAAATCACATCCTTCCCGAAGGCTGGAATCCCTGGAAAGGTGACAAAATGTTTCCTGATAAAGACAAAACTGCTTATTACGCAGAATTTGGAAGCAAAGGTGGAGGCGGAAAAACTGAAAGTCGTGTTGCATGGTCTCATCAGTTGACAAAAAAAGAAATGAAAAAATATACAATCAAAAATATTTTCGGAGACTGGAACCCAAATATGAGTAATAAGTAATTGGTAATGAGTAATTATATCGACTAACATAATATAAGATGCTTCGACTTCGCTCAGCATGACATCGTGACAAAATGCAGCTGATTTAAGGCTGTTAGTATTAGAAATGTCATGCTGAGCTTGTCGAAGCATCTCACAAAAATCAATTTAAAAATGAAAAAAATACTTTTAGTTCTGAGCGTTGTAATTTCAACAATCGTTTTAGCTCAGAAAAAACCAACCCTATTTCTGATCGGCGATTCTACAATGGCCAATAAAGATAATCCCGATAAAAACCCGGAACACGGTTGGGGACAGGTTTTAGGACAATTCATGACCAACGGAATTGAAATTCAGAATCATGCAATGAATGGAAGAAGTTCAAAAAGCTTCAGAACCGAAGGAAGATGGGATAAAGTGGAAAAACAGCTTAAAAAAGGTGATTTTGTAGTGATTCAGTTTGGCCATAATGATCAGAAATTAAAGGATTCTACAAAATTCACAAATCCTTACACTCAGTACAGAGCGAACCTTGAAAGATATGTTACCGAAACCCGAGCAAAAGGTGCAACACCAATTTTGATGACTTCAATTACAAGGAGAAACTTCAATGAAAATGGTGTTTTAATCGACACTCACACCAATTATCCTTTGGTGGTAAGAATGGTTGCAGACAACATGAAAGTACCTTTTGTAGATATGCAGTTACTGACCGAACAGATGGAAATTTCCTACGGTCCCGAAAAATCAAAACTGCTGCACCTTCATTTTAAAGCTGGTGAAAATCCTTATTATTCAAAAGATAAAGCAGACGATACGCATTTATCAAAATTAGGGGCAGAAACAGTTGCGAAACTGGCTTTGAAATCTCTGAAAGATCTGAAAATCGGTTTAGAAAAGTATATTAAATAATTCTTCCACAGATTAAAAACTTTAAAATCTGCGTAATCCGTTTAATCTGCGAGAAAAAAGTAAACAGTCAATTTGTCATTCAGAGCGAAACGAAGTGAAGCGTAGAATCTAAGCTATCCAACTGTTAAATTCTAAGTCTAGGTTCCTGCGGAATGACAAAATGAATGTAGACTTTTACTTACTAAAATAAAAATCAAAAAAAATGAATTTCAAAAAAGAACCATTTTTCGATGGTAATTCCGAATGGGAAGATCTGGGAAACGGCGTTTCCAGACAGTTTGTAGGTTACAATTCTCAGGTTATGATGGTCATCGTTAAATTTGAAAAAGATGCAATCGGAACTTTACATCAGCATTTTCATTCACAAATCACGTATGTTGCATCAGGAAAATTTGAAGTGACAGTTGATGGTGAAACAAAAATTTTAAAACAAGGTGACGGATTTTTCGCCCAACCGAATATTTTTCATGGTGTAAAATGTTTGGAAGCCGGACAATTGATTGATTCTTTCACTCCATTCAGAGAGGATTTTCTGAAAGATTAACTTACAAATAATCAAACCTCACAGGTTTTAAAAACCTATGAGGTTTTTTCTAAATATACTTTAAAGTAAAAAATTAAAGTCATGAAAAAAACCTTTTTTCTCTTCATTATTTTTCTTTTTACACAAATTACCGCACAGGAAAAACTCATGTTCTGGCCAAAAGGTGAAATGCCAAACTCCAAAATCCTGGCGTCAAAAACCAAGAAGAAAAAAGATCTTGCGAAATTAAAAGAAGCTGAACTTTTTGCTTTTTTACCTCCCACTAAAGAAAGAGGGAAAAAGTCTGTGATTATCATTCCCGGTGGCGGCTATTCTAAACTGACATACGATGAAGGCGCTTTTCAGATCGCAAAATGGATGAATACGCAGGGAATTTCTGCTTTTGTTTTAAATTACAGATTGCCTACTTCGCCTGATTTAATTCAAAAAGAAATTGCGCCTTTACAGGATATCCAGGCTTCCATTAAATATATCAGAAAAAATGCTTCAAAATGGGGAATTTCGCCCGATCAGGTGGGAGTTGTGGGAACTTCTGCTGGTGGACATTTGGCGGCAATGGTAAGTAATATTACTACTGATTATACAGAATTAAAAGATGACTGGGTTACGATTTCCGCTATTCCGAATTTTGCAATTCTGTTTTGTCCGGTCATTGATCTGGGCGAATTTGCTCATGTGGGAAGTCGAAACAGTCTGCTCGGAGAAAATGCTTCTCCAGAAAAAATCCAGGAATATTCTATGCAGAATCGAGTGACAGACAAGACACCACCAACGATTTTGTTTCATAACCAGGATGATACTGCAGTTCCGTCGATGAACAGTATTTTATATTTCAAAGCTATGACAAAGCATAAGGTTAAAGGCTCAATGTTCATTTTTCCTAAAGGTGGACACCGTTTTTTTGTTACAGACAAAGATGCGATCAGTGAAAACTGGAAAAAGCTATGTTCTGATTGGCTTGCGGGTATTGGTAATGAGTAATGAATAATGAGTAATTTAAAAATGTTCTCATATTTTAACGATCATCCATAATATTTCATAATTGAAAATACTTTGTATTACTTTATTAAGTTTACGCCTTTGTATATCTTAAAAACATTTAAGATTTAAAATTCTTTGTTTGACTTTGCGATAAATTAAAACATTATAATACACAACCCACATTCAAGAGATGAATCAAACTGTAAAAAAAGTGTTCAAACAACGTGTCAGTATAAACTTTGCGCCTTTGCGATTAACCAACACAAACAAAATTGATAATCAATGAAAAACCTCATCCTTATATTCAGCATATGTATTGGAATTCAAATTTCGGCTCAGCAAAAAATAACCGTCTGGCCGAAAGGAGAAATGCCTAATTCTAAAGGCTTACAATTAAAAATTATCGAAGAAAAAGAAGGCCGAATTACACAAATTCAGGAGGCTGAACTCTTCGCTTTTCTTCCTGCAAAAGAAGAAAGAAAACCAATAGCAATCATCATAATTCCCGGAGGTGGTTACAGACATTTGACGTATGATCTGGGTGGATATTCTTATGCAAAATGGCTTAATACTTTAGGCATTTCAGCCTTTGTCTTAAATTATCGTTTGCCCACTTCTCCAGACTTGAAACAAAGAGAAATCGGTCCGCTACAAGATATTCAAGCTGCTATTAAATTAATCAGAAAAAATGCTGCTCAATATGGACTTTCACCGGATCAGATTGGTGTTTTAGGAACTTCTGCAGGTGGACATTTGGCTGCAATGGTAAGTAATATCTCGACAGATTACACAGAATTAAAAGGAGATTGGCAGAATTACTCCACCGTTCCGAATTTTGCAATTTTAGTTTCTCCGGTTATTGATCTTGGAGAATTTGCTCATAAAGGAAGTCGTGACAATCTTTTAGGAGAAAATGCTTCCGAAGAAAAAATTAAAGAATATTCTATGCAAAATCGAGTGACAGATAAAACTCCGCCTACAATTTTATTTCATGCTCAGAATGACAATGCCGTTCCCGTAATCAACAGTATTTTGTATTACGAAGCGATGATTAAAAATAAAGTGAAAGGTGCAATGTTTATTTTTCCTGAAGGTGAACATAACATCGGAATCTCAAATAAAACTGAACTGACGGATAACTGGAAGAAAATCTGTGCAGACTGGCTTAGGAATATGAGCAATAAGTGATGGGTAATAATTAATACTGAGATTTCACGAAGATTTTTTTCAAGGCGTAACATTTTAGAAATCACTAATGAAGCTTGAAGATATTTATTTAAAAACTTTTTTCATTTTAATTAAAAGAAAGTATACATCGGCTTAAAATCAATTCATTGATTATTCTTTGCTCCTTAAAATGCTACAAATCAAAACAAAATCTTTGCGTTAAAAAAAATAAAACCACATTAACAAAATTTATATAATGCTAAAAATCATTCAACATAAAATCTTTTTACTGGCTTGCGGAACATTGATTTCCGTCTCAACTTTTGCACAGCAAAATTTAAAGTTAACCTACAATAGACCTGCAGAAAACTGGAACGAAGCTTTACCTATCGGAAACGGAAAACTCGGCGCAATGGTTTTTGGTGGTGCAGTTCAGGAACATCTTCAGTTGAATGAGGAGACAATTTGGGCTGGTGAACCGGGAAATAATGTTCCTAAAAACACGTTTGACAGCATTCAGAAAGTAAGAAGATTGATTAATGAAGGTCAGTTTGAAAAAGCACAGGATTTAACCAATACAACTTATCCGAGAACGGCTCCCAAAGACTTAAATTACGGAATGCCGTATCAGACGATGGGCGATTTGTTTCTTGATTTTAAAGGCCATGAAAATTTCAAAAATTACACTAGGACTTTAGATATTGAAAAAGCAATCAGCACGGTTTCTTATCAGGTAAATGGTGTGTCTTTCAAGCGAGAAATCTTCTCATCTTTTGCCGATAATGTAATTATGATCAAATTATCTTCCAGCAAAAAAGGAAGTCTGAATTTTGCTTTAAATGCTTCTACTCCACACAAAATCAATTCAATCTTCACCGAGAAAAACCAATTGGTGATCAATGGAACAAGCGGTTCAGTAGACAATAAAACCGGAAAAATTAATTTTAAAACCGTCGCTGTGCCTGTTTTAAAAGGTGGGAAGTTAACCTCAACAAAAGATCAACTGAATATTTCAGGAGCAGATGAAGTGGTGATTTATGTTTCCATTGCAACAAATTTCAAAAAGTACAATGACCTTTCGGGAAATCCCGACGCAAGAGTTTCAGAATATTTAAAATCAGCTTTAAACAAAAAATATGATGCTGAATTAAAGGCACACATTGAAAAATACCAGAAATATTTTAAGCGTGTCAATTTAGATTTCGGAACAAGCAAACAGGCTCAGAAAACAACCGATGTCAGAATTAAGGAATTTGGAAATTCACAAGATCCCGATTTGGTGGCGTTATATTTTCAATTCGGGCGTTATCTTCTGATTTCATCATCTCAACAGGGAACTCAACCTGCAAATCTTCAGGGAATCTGGAATTACCAGCTGAATCCTTCCTGGGACAGTAAATACACGGTCAATATTAATACCGAAATGAATTATTGGCCAGCAGAAAATACCAACCTCAGCGAAATGCACGAGCCTTTGTTTGATATGATTCAGGATTTATCGATTACCGGACAGGAATCTGCTAAAGAGATGTATCATGCAAGAGGCTGGAACATGCATCACAACACAGATCTATGGCGAATTACAGGAATTGTTGACGGCGGTTTCTACGGAATGTGGCCAATGGGTGGTGCGTGGTTAACTCAGCATGTTTGGAATCATTATTTGTACACCGGAGATAAAGAATTTTTAAAGAAAAACTACGACGCTTTGAAAGGTTGTGCTTTGTTTTACTTAGATGTTCTTCAACAAGATCCTTCCAAAAAATATCTGGTGGTTTCGCCTTCTATGTCTCCAGAAAATAAATACTTCAAAAATGTAAGTATCACAGCGGGAACAACGATGGATAACCAGTTGGTTTTTGATGTTTTTAATAATTTTATCAATGCTTCAAAAATTTTGAATCAAGATCAGAATCTTTCCAATGAAGTAAAAAATGCTTTAAGCAAACTTCCGCCGATGCAGATCGGGCAGCACGCTCAGCTACAAGAATGGCTTACCGATATGGATAAAACTGATGATAAGCACCGACATATTTCGCATTTGTATGGATTGTTTCCTTCCGGACAAATTTCACCGTTCAGAAATCCAGATTTGACGGAAGCTGCAAAAAATTCTATGATCTATCGTGGTGACAAATCTACAGGCTGGTCGATGGGCTGGAAAGTAAATTGGTGGGCAAGATTATTGGATGGAAACAGAGCTTTTAAACTTATTTCAGATCAATTAACTCCGGCTCCGATGGAAAATAAAGGTCAGTCGGGAGGAACATATCCAAATTTACTGGATGCGCATCCACCATTTCAAATTGATGGAAATTTTGGCTGTACTTCCGGGATTGCCGAGATGCTGTTGCAAAGTTATGACGGCTATATTTACATTTTACCGGCACTTCCAGATGCTTTACCGAATGGTTCTGTAAAAGGGTTAAAAGCAAGAGGCGGTTTTGAAATTGATATGGATTGGAAAAATTCTAAGCTTACAAAATTGACCGTAAAATCTATATTAGGCGGAAACGCGAGAATCAGAGTAGCAAAGGATGTACATTTAAAATCTAAAACAAGTTTCACTTCAGCAAAAGGAGAAAATACTAATGAATATTATCAGATTAACACTATTAAAAAGCCAATAATTTCTGAAAAAGCTCATCTCAAAACGATTGCAATTCCCGAAACTCAGGTTTTTGATTTTAAAACAGAAAAACACGGTACTTATCAATTCACTTCATATTAATTGATCACTAAAGCGCAATCGGTTGAAATAAATTAATATTCAATAAATAGTTTTAATTAATAATTTATACTCAATAAATTTGCTTATTTAATAAATATTCATAATTTTATAACACTAAATAAAAACAAAACTATTAACCATGAAAGTCAACATCAAAGCAACTATTGCTATAGTTGCTCTCAGTACAGCTTTTGCATTTATCGGATGCGGAAATGACGACATCAAAACCGAATTCTCTGAAAACCCCAACGGAAACAGTATTGAAAACCCATTTGCGGCAAAAACCGTCGTTCCTTTAGCGAGTTGTGTCGCTCCTGGATGGGCTTCTCAAAATGGAGGAACTACCGGAGGCGGAACCGCTGCTGAAACTACCGTAACCACTTATGCACAGTTAAAATCAGCTATTGAAAACGCCGCCGTTAAAGTAATCAAGGTTACCGGAACGATTACCATCACAACTCGTTTATCTCTTCAGGATCAGACCGGAAAAACAATCTACGGAACGAGCGGCGCAAAGCTTGTATCAACCAATCAGACTAAAGACGGATCAGGAATTATCAATATCAAAAGATGTAACAATATTGTTGTAAGAAACCTGATTTTTGAAGGCCCCGGAGCCTATGATACAGACGGTTGGGATAGCGCAATTCTGGATGACTGCCGAAACGTGTGGATTGACCATTGTGAATTCAGAGACGGTGTAGACGGTAATTTCGACATTAAAAACAAATCTGATTATATTACTGTTTCTTATACAAAATTCCATTATTTAAAAGCTGCGAAACCAGGTGGTTCAGGCGGAACTGATGATCACAGATTTTCTAATCTGATTGGTTCAAGCGACGGCGCAACGGCTGATGCAGGAAAATTAAATGTAACATTTGTACGTTGCTGGTGGGCTCCGGGATGCAGAGAGCGTATGCCAAGAGTAAGATTTGGTAAAATTCATATTCTGAACAGCTATTTCAACAGCTCAGTAAGCAACAAATGTATCGCAGCCGGAGTGCAGGCAAATATTCTTGTGGAAAGAAATGTATTTGAAAATGTAAAAGAACCTATCAATTTGATGAGTGGATTTACTGCGGTTACTCAGACTGGAAGTACTTTTACGAATGTAACCGGTAACACTGCTGGAAGCGGAACAGCATTTACACCTCCCTACTCTATAGTAAAACTTGATGTAAATAATGTGAAAGCTGATGTAACGGCCAATGCCGGAGCAACTTTATCAGGAAATATCTGCGAAAGCTTCTAAATCAGAATTTTTAAATTAAAAAAGCCTGATGTGTCTTCATACATCAGGCTTTTTCTTTTTATTCGGAAATTTTATTTTTCTTTAACCATTTTGGAAAATCACTTTCAATCAACTTCGTTCCGGATTCGTTATACCAGCTATAGCCCATTCTACGTTCTTCAGAAACCTCATCATAATTATATTTTACGCTTCCGTCACGGTCACCAAAAATCGGTTTATTAGTCGGAATATCATAAAATCTAGCCCAAACGTTCGAACCTTCTTTTTTGCTCAAAGCACGAATTGCTTTTCCACTTTCTCGTGAAACCTGATATGTATATCCAACAATTTTACTTTCATCAAACCATTTTACAGCAGACTTTATTGATTTTTCAATTTCAGGATTGATTGGCTGCATCATAAGAAATTTTACAATCGTTACTGATTCTCCGGTTGCTAAAGAAACTGGCTCAAAAGCTCTTGCCTTTTCAGGTTTTAATGTAATTTCATCATACTGATCCGCCCAAATCGAAAGCTTACCGTTTTGCATAACCTGAGTTTTCAAAATACATTGAATCCCTTTTTGTACTGCCTCTTTAGATTTCTCTTTTAATTTGGGATCAACCACTTCAAAACCCTCTTTTCCTTCTGCCACATTATATAAAACCGTCAAAGCATTAATCATTGCGTTGTCGTTGTAAGTAACCTGTTTTCTGTAAATTGATGAATTGGGAAAATACTGTGGAAACCCACCATTTTCATACTGCATCGAAAGTAAATATTGAATTCCTTTTTCGGCAGATTTCAGATAAGCCTGGTTTTTTGTTGTGCTGTAAGCTTTTATCAATCCATTAATTTCCTTTGATGTAGCATTGTTATCTATGGTTGCGAGATCATTGTCATTCGCTTTGATAATTTTCAATAATTTTGAATCTATTTTTGCAGTATAATCTACATTTTTTTTATCGCTATTATGTTTTCCCCAACCTCCGTTTGGAAGCTGATAAACCATCATTTTTTCCGCCAAAGTATCTTTTACCTGTGCTGAAATTCCTGAAAATGCCAGACAAAATACGGCAACTGAAAGTTTTAATTTAATCATTATTCAACTTTATTTAACGGTAATAATTAATGGATTGGCTACAATTTTAGATTGCTTCTGCAAAATGTTTTCCCAATCTTTCTGAGTTCGAATCTGTCCGCTTTTCTGCCATGCAAACCCTGCATAATAAGTCAATTTTTTCTGAGGCTTTGTAATAACCAGCAAATTACTCTGATCTGGAGTTTCAGATTTAAAAGCAACCGACTTCTCTACAATTTTGGAATTCACAACAATTCCTTCACCAACAAAAGCATCATCTATTTTTTCCCAGTGAAGATAGTATCCGTCTTTATCATTCAATTTTGAATCACCATCGTTTTTATGAAGACTAATTCCGATTGTATAATTGGGAACAGGTTTTTCGGTGTCAAAACTTGACTCAAATTTAGAAAAATTGGAACCCAGATCAAGAGAAATTCTTTTCGTCTCTTTCACTCCAAATTCACTCCACGGAGCATAAGTTAATTCAAAAACAGTTCTCAAAGGACCTTCAGCAATCGTTTTAGAGCTTATAAAATTTTGAGAAACCTGAAGTTTTTCATCTTTCCAAATTCCAATTCCTCCCGTACCACGGCTGTCTCCAACATGATAAGGATCGTAGCCTTCTCCTCTCGTATCTTTGTGATAATACATCGGATCAGTCAGATAACCTTTGTACCATTCGTTAATAACAGATTTTTCGGTTCTTTTAAACCAAATATCAACTCCGCTTGAAAGTGTACTTCCTTTTACACCTGCTAAAGCTTCAGCCTGACCTTTTGGACCGTAAACTCTGAACGCAATTTTATCATTTTCCCAAGTATAATCGTCAACTCTTTCAGGAACTAATCTTGAATAGGTTGTCAGTTTACTTTCAGGAATCGGAGTTTTTGAGTCAGCAACAATCTTATAAGAATTGGTCTTTTTTGCATCTACATTTGTCTGAAAAAGAACTTCATCATTTTTTCCGTCTCCATCGTTATCAATCCACTGAATGGTAACATAATTATTTTGAGCATCTTTAATTCTCAAATCTTCTGCTTTATTTTTCCCTAAAAACCCCTTCAACTGGCTAATTGAAAGAGAAACTATTTCATTTCGAGCGAAATTCTGAGTATTTTTAACCTGAATTGATGTCTGTGCATTCATAAAATTCACAGCTATGCAAACGATTGCACAACTCAGTCGGGTTATTGATATTTTATTCATAAACATGAAATGTTATTTTCTCAAAAGTAAAAATAAATCGCTGAACACAAATCATGTTTCTCCTTAAAAGTTTCTTAAATGATTTTTAATATCTTCAAATTTTGTAAATTAGATTTTATTCAAAAAATAATGGAATGGTGGCTTTGGTTGCTGGTTGCTGGAATAAAGGAAATCAAAATATCCAAATTATTTTTAATGATGAAAAAAGTTTGATTGGAACAGAAACAAAATGAGCTGAAGTTGTATTTAGAAAATCTAAAAAAAGTATAATTCCCAACTCTTTCCAGAATCATTCTCTACCTTTGTTGTATGAAAATCCTTGTTGTAGAAGACGAAAAAGAACTTTTAAAATCGATTCATGATTCTTTGATTCAGGAGCAGTTTCTTATTGAGACTGCAGAAAATTATCAATCGGCAAGCGAAAAGATTGCTTTGTACACGTACGACTGTATTTTGCTGGATATTATGCTTCCTGGTGGAAATGGTTTGCAACTTCTTCAACAGCTTAAAGACATGGATAAATCTGAAAATGTCATCATTATTTCTGCAAAAGATTCTCTTGAAGATAAACTTACAGGATTGGAACTCGGAGCTGATGATTATTTAACTAAACCTTTTCACAATGCCGAACTCAATGCCAGAATAAAAGCCGTTCTTCGCAGAAAAAATCAGGATGGCAAAAACAGTATTGAGATTGCCAATATCGAACTGGATCTTACCGAACGAAGTTTTTCTGTAGATGGAGAACGCATTACACTTAACCGAAAAGAGTTTGATATTCTTCATTTTTTCTTGCTTAATAAAAAGCGGCTGGTTACCAAAACAGCATTAGCAGAGCATGTTTGGGGAGATCACATTGATCAGGCCGATAATTTTGATTTTATTTATTATCAGATTAAAAATTTAAGGAAAAAACTACAGCAATCGAACGCCGAAATTGAGATCGAGGCTGTTTACGGAATTGGCTACAAATTGATAGAAAAATGAAACTCCTCAACAAATCTATTCTTCATCTGATGACCTATCTTTTGCTGATCGTAAGTGTATGGTCAGTGATTTTTTATTTTAATATGCTCGATGAAATCAAAGGAAGTGTAGATGAAGAGCTTGAAAACTATAAAAGACAAATCGTTTTTAAGGCAGAAAAAGATCCCACTATTTTACAGCAGAAAACTTTTGATGAAGGTTTTTTTTCCGTTAATAAAATAAGCGAAGAAAAAGCTCTCAGTTTTAAAGACACTTATGAAGACACAGAAATCTATGCACAAGATGCCGATGATGAAGCTCCAGAATTAGAACCTGTAAGAGTTTTGACCACTGTTTTTGAACAAAATGGAAATTTTTATGAGCTGAAAATCTTCAATAATATGGTTGAAGAAGATGACCTCGTAAAAGAATTGCTTTGGGATGCCGCCGGTTTGTATGTTCTTTTGATTTTCAGCATTTTGGTAATTAATAATTTGGTATTACAAAGACTTTGGAAGCCATTTTATGAACTTTTGAATGAACTGAAAAATTACCGTTTAGGAATCAGCAAAAGCTTTCCTAAGGTTGAAACAAAAACAAAAGAATTCAGTGATTTGCAGGATGCCGTCACCACCCTTTTGCAATACAGCGAAAAAAGTTACGAGCAGCAAAAAGAATTTATCGGGAACGCTTCACACGAACTTCAAACGCCGTTAGCGATTGCCATTAGTAAGCTTGAACTGCTAATTGAAAAAGAAAATTTCACAGAAAATCAGGCTGAAAAGATTGCTGAGATCATGGAAATTATTGAGAGATTAGTTCGTCTCAACAAATCTCTTCTTCTGCTTACAAAAATTGAAAACAAACAGTTTTTTGATAATCAGGAAATTAAAGTCAATGATATTGTTGAAAAAAACATAGAAGATCTGCAGGATATTGCTGAATTTAAAGAAGTTGAGATCAGTTTTTCTGAAAACAGCGAACTTTTGGTAAAAGCCGATGCCGCTTTGATTAATATTATCGTTTCCAATTTACTGCGAAATGCAATTTTCCATAATATAAAATCCGGAACGGTGGAAGTGCAGATTAATGCTAAAAAATTAATCGTTAAAAACACAGGAATTGAAAATTCTTTACACCCCGAAAAAATATTTACAAGATTCCAAAAATCTGAACATCATCAGTCAGGAAGCGGTTTGGGATTAGCGATTGTACAGGCGATTGCTGAACTGTATGATTTTTCGGTTTCTTATGATTTCAAAAATGGAATGCACGAGTTTACAATGAATTTTTAATGCTTTAATTTTTTTAAGGCAAAGATTTTATTTTCTTAAAATTTAAGAAGCAAAGAATAATCAATAAAATTGATTATGAGCGTGCGTTATTTTCAAGCTTCATAATCATCGCAACCTTTTCTTAAATTTTATTTATTTTATAAATCTTTACGTTTAAATAATCTGCATTATTTTTACTTTTAAAAAATCCCCATTTCTTTCCAGATTTCTTCCCAAATTTTTCCCGTTTCGTGCTGTTGATTTGTAGTATGAAAACAACAAAACAAATTTTACTAGCAGGAATTTTAAGCATTTTAGGAGGCTTCTCAGCATTTGCACAAACCCAATCTAAACCCGTGAAAGTCTCTCACGCAGAACCAATTTTCCAGGATCTGGTAAGAGATCTCGGAGCCAGAAAAGGCGAAAAGGAATTTAATTTGGGTGCCGATTTTTCAAGTGGAAAAAATTATATAGAAAGCGGATATTTAGCCGAGTATGAATTTGCACCGATTAACCGATTAGGTCTCGAAGTGGAAACCGATTTTTCTTTTTTCAGTCCGAAAAATAATTCTACCAAAGAACAAATTCCCGGAAATCGACTAGATGGAATCAGACTTTCTGCGCAGTACACTTTTTTTGTTTCGGAAAAATCTCAGACTTCAATGGCTTTAGGCTATACTCAAGTTATAGAATTTACAGATTTCAAAAATTATGGCAAAGGAAAATTTATTACAGGTTTGGTGTACAGTCCGTTTTTTGTGGCTGCGAAAAAATGGAGATCGAATATTCATACTTTAGTTTACACGTATCCGATGATTCAACATGAATTGGGAGAAAAACAAACACCAGTCGATTGGCAGATCAATACTTCCGTGATGTATTCTTTACCCAATTCCGGTCATTTTATAGGCGTGGAAGTCAACAAAGAAATCAGTCATGGAAAAATGTCGGTCACGCTTCGTCCGCAAGTAAAAATAAAACTCGATTCACATTTTGCTGTGGGAATAGTAACGGGAATTCCTGTTTCGCACGACAAAGAAAATGTGTCTTCGTTTTTTAGATTAGTATATGAACCTTGATTTTGATTGGATTTTTTGTTTGTTATTCGCAAAGACGCAATTTGTTTTAAGCCTCTCAAACTATACGGCGCAAGGATTTTATCTCAGATAAAATTTTCAGGTCTCGCAAATTGTGCACATTAAACAGATTTTTTATTTTAAGTCTGTTAATCTCCGAGAGAAAATTTAGATATTAAATTAGATGTAACTATAAAGAATTATTAAAGTTTTTAAGCAAATTTTAGATCTACCTTAAGAAATTCATTTCTCTTAATTCAACTTAATAATCTTAATGGTTTAAAAAATGACTTTAGAAAAAACCTACCGCAAATCCTTTTTAATCACAAGATATTTCAAATCTTTATCTCCTGCGTTGCTAATTCCATGCTCTGAATTTGGAGGACAGTACAAACTGGTATTTGCTCCTACTTCCACGGTTTTACCATCAAGATAAAAAGAAACTTTTCCGTCCAAAATATAAAAAAATTCTTCTTCAGGATGGTGATGTGGCGCATGCATAGATTTTCCAGGCTCTACAATACTCATCTTCAACGTGTTTTCTTCAGTGAATTTCTTATCGGCAAACCAATACTGATAACCGGATTTTGTTTTCGTCGCTTTAGTTAAATCAAATTCGTTAACGCAGTTTTCAATCGTATATTGAGAAGATTCATTTGCTGCAGCTGTTTTCTGAGCGTATATCTTTTGCTGGAATAACATGATCATTATGATAACCGTGAGTTGAGATAATCTTTTCATTTTTTTAATTATTTAAAACAATCTGTTCAAAGATATTCAATTCTTCTCTGAATTTAATTGTGGTAAATTATTTAGATATCAGCTTAAATAATTATATCCTTTAAATTTTTTAAACCCTCACATATTTTACTGTTGAAGCTTAAGAAATTTACTTCACTTAAACGATCTTAAAACTTAAATTGATTTAATGGTTAAAAAACATCATTCCCAATTGTTTCCAGAATCATATCGGAAATTAGCATTATAAAATTTACGTTATGAAAAATTTAATAGTAGCAATCAGCATTTTAGGTTTAAGTTTAACCAGTATTTCAGCACAGGATATTCATCAAAATGAAGTTCCTTCGGTTATTCTAAACAATTTTCAAAAAAGTTTCCCAAAAGCAGCCGATATCGACTGGGAAATTAAAGGAAATCTTTATGAAGTAGAATTTGAAACAGGATTATTAGGTGATGATCATAAAGTTCTGTATTCCAGAGACGGAAAATTTGTAAGACATGAAGAAGAAATTTCAAAAAATAATCTTCCAAAATCGGTTGTAACTTCCATCAACAAATCTTTTTCTGGTTACAGAATCGATGATGCAAAGAAAATTACCGAAGGTAGAAAAGTGATTTACAATGTCGAATTGAAAAATCTTTCTCAAGAATGGAAAGTAGTTTTTGATGCACAAGGAAGAATTTTACAGAAAAGAGAAGATTAATTTTAATCTTCTCTTTAATTTCATCTTAAAAATCTATTTCCATAAGTACAACTGTTTTGTACATAGCTGTTTTATTTCTAAATTGCATTATCTCCCGAAAAAGAGAATGACAATCACAAAAAACATTTATGGAGCAGATTATTCCGTTTGATTTACAGATACAGCACAACCCTTATTTCAATTATACTTTTTGCCTAAACCAATATCCTTTTCTGCAGAGCATTGCTTTCAGAGAAGTTGCTGAAGATTTAGAAAATCTGAATCTTCAGATTACCTCATCTTTGGGTTTATTTGAAAAACATGACGTTTATATTGATAAAATCAGGCAGAATTCACTGTATAAAATATCTCTTTTCAACTTTATCTTTAATAATGATTTATTGAAAAGACTGACTGAAAAAGATTTAGATCAAATCAAAATTCAGGTTTTTAAAGACGGAGAATCTATTTATGAGAAGGGTTTCAATATTGAAGTTCTCCCGATGGATTATTTTGGTGGATTGCAATCGTATCCGCAACTTTTGGCTTCGTATGTTCTTTCAAATAATAATCTTTTATATAAACTGAAAGCTGATGCGATTGATATTTTAGCGAGAAATAAACTTACTCCATCTTTTGAAGGCTATCAGCAAAAGAGCAAAGAAAGGGTTTTACAGATGGTTTCGGCAATTTACAAATCCATTCAAAATCTGGAACTTATTTACAGCGTAATGCCGCCAAGTTTTGAGAAGAACGGACAAAGAATCAGGCTTGTGGATACGGTTCTGGAAACAAAATTCGGGAACTGCATCGATATTTCTTTGCTTTTCGCAGCGTGTCTGGAAGCAATTGATTTGAATCCGATTATCGTTGTAACAGACGGTCACGCTTTTGTTGGAGTTTGGTTGGATGATCAGCGTTTCGACGGACTGGTTAATTTTGATCAGGCTGCAATTTCCAAAAGAATTGCTTCAGGAATTAAAGAAATTGCGTTAATCGAATCGACCAGTCTGTGCAGAGGAACCCAAATTTCATTCAAAGATGCGATGAATTCTGCGGAAACTCAGTTGATGGATTCATCAAGATTTTTGCTTTCGTTAGACATCAAAAATGCAAGGTCAGCGGGAATTTCTCCACTCCCACTTTTAAAAAATGAAACGATTAAAAGTCTCGATTTCGATTCCAATAAAAATTCAACAGAACTCGATCAGGATTTTGATTTGGGAACTCAATATGATGATCTTGAACTGACAGACTTTTCAAATCTGACCAAGCAAAAAGTCTGGGAAAGAAAACTGCTCGATCTTTCGCTCAGAAATAATCTTCTGAATCTGCGGTTTACCAAAAGTATGCTTCAATTGGTTGATTCTAAAATTAATGTACTTGAAGACAGTTTAGCTGACAGGAAATCATTTACGATTCATCCAGACAACAATCAGGCGGTTCTCAGAAAATATAATCTTTATGGCGAACCTTTACATCAGTCGCAACCGCTTTTTAAATTTGCGGATGATGAGTTTAAATACAACCGACTTTTAACATATTATCATCAGGATGATCTCGATAATATCCTCACCAACCTTTACAGAAGCGCAAAACTCGCAGAAGAAGAAAACGGGAAAAGTACATTGTATTTAGGAATCGGATTATTAAAATGGTTTGAACCAAAAAATAAAGACGTTCCAAGACTGGCTCCGATTTTATTAGTTCCTGTTGAACTTTCGAGAAAATCTGTGAATTCTAAATTCACGCTTCGAAGCCGTGAAGAAGAAACGATGATTAATATTACGTTGCTTGAATATTTAAAACAGGAATTCAAGCTCAACATCAACAGCCTCGAAAATCTTCCGATGGACGAATCGGGAGTTGATGTTCCAAAAGTTTTGGCGATTATCCGAAATGCGGTTCTCAATCTTGAAGGTTGGGATATTTTGGAACAATTGGTTTTGGGAATTTTTTCCTTTAATAAATTGATTCTTTGGCAAGATATTTCAAAATATTCGGAAGAAATTCAGAAAAGTTCGATTGTAAAAAGTTTGATCGACGGACGATTGACAGGAACTTTGCAAAGCGTGGAAAATGATGCTCAAAGTTTAGAAAATATCTCCGCTTCAGAATTGGTTTTGCCTATTTCGACCGACAATTCTCAGTTAAATGCGGTAAAGAATGCCAATCTCAATAAAAGTTTTATCCTTCACGGACCTCCCGGAACAGGAAAATCACAGACGATTACTAACATAATTGCCGACGCTTTATCGAATGATAAAAAAGTACTCTTTGTAGCTGCGAAAAAAGCCGCTTTGGATGTGGTTCATCACCGATTGGAAAATATTGGCTTGGGTGCATTCTGCCTCGAATTGCATTCCAATAAATCTAAAAAATCGGATGTTCTGAAACAGTTTGAAAGAACGCTTGAAGTTCCGAAATATAAAATCAATGCCGATTATCACGAAGAAGCAAAACGCCTCGACGAACGCAGAAAAGAACTTGGAAAATATGTAAATGAATTACACCATAAATTTCCGATTGGCTGGAGTTTATTTGATACGATTGCCTTCTTGGAAACCAATCACGTAAAAGCAGATGAACGTTTTCACATCAATTTCCCTTTGGAAAGTGCCGATGTTTTCAATTGGAATCAGTGGAAAGACTGGTTAATTCCTTTTGCGTCGATTGTGCAGAAAATCGGGCAACCATCACTTCATGCTTTACGTCCTATAAAAATTTCAAGTCATCAGTTTGAAAATAAAAATCTTATTCTTTCCGCAATTTCTCAATATAATGAAAAGAAAAATTCGGCTGAACAGGTAAAAGGCCAGTTTCAATTGGATGAAGTTTCCAATGCTGACAGCGTGGAAATTCTTGAATATTTAAAAAATAATCCGGTGAAATCCGGTTTGGTTGACCTTGTTTTCAATGAAGGTCAGTTGAATTTATTCAAAAACTGGATGACTCAGCAAACGCAGTTTCAACAAACTGAAAATCAAATCACTTCCAATTTTAATTCTTCCATTTTAAATGTAGATTTTGCTTCATTAAAATTGTTGTGGAATCAGGCAAAACATACATGGTTTATTCCGAAATGGTTTAAACAAAGGAAAGTAAAACAGCAACTAAACGGTTACGCCAAATCAGGAATAGAATCTGATGTGCAAATCGATGGACTTTTTGACAAGCTTGAAAATTATCAGCAACTTAAAAATCAATTAAACAATCTTCATTACAATGCACTTTCATCGGTGACGAATCTTTATTTTAACGGAAGTTCGTTTGATATTTCTGCGATTGAAAAAGATTTAAAAACCATTGAAAGTACGAAGGATTTAGCTCAAAAAATTTCCATTCCGAATTTTCCGGAATGGCTAAAAGATTTTTCATTAAAACAAAATAACAGTCAGAATATTTCTGAAGTCGTTGAAACGTTGAAAGATTTTGACAATGCAGAAACTCAGCTTTTAGAATTTGTGCATGAAGTTCCTAATGATGCGGATTTACAGACAATTGTTCAGAATATTCATCAGTTGGAAGACTGGATTAATTTTAATGCTTTAAAAGAAAAAGCACAAGATTTAAACCTAAACTGGTTCATCGATTTCCTTGAAAAAGGCTTGCTCGATACAGAATCTCTTGAACTCGAGTTTGAAAAAATCATTCATCTGAATTTATTCATTAAAACCATTTACAGTTCGGGAACTTTGAACGGTTTTGATACCAATATTTACGAATCTCAGATTCAGCAGTATAAAAATCTTCACAAAGAATTTACGGAACTGACCAAAAATCAGCTGACGATGAAACTCAGCGATAGAATTCCGAATTTTTCTCAGGAAGCTGTTCAAAGCTCAGAAATTGGGATTTTGCAGAAAGCTATCCGAAACAAGGGACGTGGATTATCCATCAGAAAACTATTTGACCAAATTCCTACTTTAATTCCGAGGCTGAAACCTTGTATGTTGATGAGTCCGATTTCGGTGGCGCAATATTTTGATGTAAATGAAGAGCATTTTGACTTGGTTATTTTCGATGAAGCTTCGCAGTTGCCTACTTCTGAAGCGGTAAGTGCTTTGGCGAGGGCAAAACAGGCGATTATTGTGGGCGACCCGAAACAGATGCCACCGACCAGTTTTTTTGCGTCTCAAAAAGTGGATGAAGAAAATTTTGAGCTCGAAGATCTGGAAAGTATTTTGGATGATTGCCTGGCGCTTTCGATTCCTTCAAATTATTTATTGAGACATTACCGAAGCAAGCATGAAAGTTTGATTTCTTTCTCCAACGCTCATTTTTACGATAATAAACTGCTCACGTTCCCATCTCCGGATGATCTGAACCGAAAAGTAACGTTTGAATTTGTTGACGGATTTTACGATAAAGGAAAAACGAGAACCAATAAAAATGAAGCGGAAGCAATAATTCAATACATTAAAGATCATCTTGAAAGGAAAAACAAAAAATCGATTGGTGTGGTGACTTTCAGCCAGACTCAGCAAAGTCTGATTGAAGATTTACTGCAGAAATTATTTCAGGAAAATCCGCATTTGGAAGAGTTTACCATTAATTCTGAGGAACCAATTTTCATTAAAAATCTTGAAAATGTACAAGGTGACGAAAGAGATATTATTCTGTTCTCGATTGGTTACGGTCCCGATGAAGAAGGAAAAGTTTCGATGAATTTCGGTCCGCTCAACCGCGATGGAGGTTGGAGACGACTGAATGTTGCTGTAACAAGAGCGCGTTACGAAATGAAAGTTTTTTCTTCGTTAAAAGGCGACCAAATAGACATGAATAGGACGAGTTCGGAAGGTGTTTTAGGTTTGAAAAATTTCTTGAACTTTTCTGAGAAAGGTTTGGTCTATCACAATTCAAATCAAACGGTAAATCAACAAAAACTGATGGTGAATTCGATTGCTAAACATTTGGAGGAAGGCGGTCTGAAAATCAAAACCAACATCGGAACTTCAGAATATAAAGTTGACATCGGCGTGATTAATCCTGAAAATGAAAGCGAATATCTGATGGCGATTTTGCTGGACAGTGAAAATTATTTCAATATCAATACGACTAATGACCGAGAATTGCTTGTTCCGAATGTTTTGAAAGGTTTGGGATGGAATGTTTTCAGAATCTGGACTTTGGACTGGATTAAAAACAAAGAAAAAATTGTTGAAAAAATTCAGGCTGAAATTGAGAAAATAAAGACCGAGACAAAAGAAAAAAAGGAAGAAATCATTGAACTGAAAACTTCTGAAAAAGTCTATCTGAATGAAGTTTCGGAAACTGAAAAACCTTCGAAAATGATTTCTTATGTTGCAGCAGAATTGAGTCCGGAAATTAATGCGAACTCAGAATCTATTTATCTTTTTGAAAATAAACCCGTTCTTTTAAATCAGATTAAAACGATTATTGATACCGAATCACCGATTAGCCAGAATGCTTTATTCAGGAAGATTCTCAAGCTTTGGAACACTTCAAGAGCAGGTGGAAAAATGAATAATTATCTTTTGGAAACTTTGAATTCTATCCCCAATTTACAAACCTCAGAAAGTTATCAGAAATTTTATTGGAGTGAAAATCTACATCCTCAAAATATTGATTTCTATCGAGATAATTCTGTAGAAAAAAGATTGATTGATGAGATTGCTCCTGAAGAAATATCGGTTGCTATTATGGAATTGATGCATTCGAATTTGAGTTTAAATAAGGACGAATTGATTCGTGCGGTTTGTAAGACTTTTGGGTTTGCCAAAGCGGGGTCGCAGATTGATTCTGTAGTGAATTTTTCTGTGGAGGAATTGATCGGAAAAGGGTTGCTGAAGGAAGTTGATGGGAGAATTGTTTTGGGGTAAAATTATAATGAAAATCTATATATTTGATAAAATTAATAACTCTAAACACGATGAAAAGAAAAACTCTCGTTATACTATTACTAATTAGCTTTAACATTTGTTATTCTCAACGATTGTTAACTTCCTGGAGTCAACAAAATATTGAAAATTACACAAAAGAAATGTATGATGAAGCACAAAAGCTTTCTTCATCACAACTTTTAGAAAAAAACTTAAAAGACCAATATTGGAGTGAGGTTTTTCTTACCCTAAATGCTTCCGTTAATAATTATACTAAAGATATAGATTATCAAAAATCTTTAGCACAACAGATAACAAACTCATCAGAAACAAAACTAAAGGGGACAAGCCGATTAATTATTTGGGACAGAATTTCGAACGGCGATATACTTTTTGAAGGAAAAGGATTGGTATTTGAAAATGACATTTTTTTGGTAGCAGGAAGAGCCAATCAGATTTTACAAAGTTTAACCCGAAAAAACTTTGGTTTTGTGAGAATTAATTCGAGTAAAAAAGATCTTGAAAATCTCAAAGGCAAATGGCTGGATTATTTAAATAATAAATCTGTTGAAGAATATAAACCAATTGAGCTAGGCAATTCTAAAATCCCTGAAATAAGCAGTTTATCCGCTTTTAAAGCTTTAATCATTTCAGTACAGCCCAATTCTAAAAAAGATCAGCTTACAAAGAGTTGTCTGAAAAAAATCTACAAATTAGATGAAATGCCAAAAGAAAAGGGCTCTTCAGCAATGTATTGTAATCCGGATACTTACACATATTCTTATTTAGCAATGCTGATTGGCGATGAAAAATTTGATGAAACAAAAAATGCTGATTGGTGGATGAAATTCTGGAACGACAATCAAAATAAGCTCACCTGGAATTCAACAAAAGGTTATTATGAGGTTAAAAAGTAATCTCTTATCATCTATGGAAAAGAAAATCATTATCGTGTGTTGTATAATTTTAGGTTGGATATTTTATGATTATCCAATTTTTGATAATGAAGGAATTTCGTATTTGATTATTTTCTGTTGCTTTGGCGGTATCGTATTTTCAGTTTCAAAAATTCTTAATACAAGTGATAAAAATGATTACGAATCGGTAGAAAAAGAAGTTGATCGCTCGGCAAATTTTGATGGTATTTTCAGCTATGAAAATGATGGTTTTTATTTCACCCAAAATAAAAAAAGCAATTTTGTAAATTGGATAGAAATTCTCGAAATAAATTTTTTCAGCATTCCTTTTCTACATGAAGAAAGTCATGCCGGTTTGGAAATCATTACCGAAAAAGTAAGCTATGAATTTAATAACCAGCAAACTCCCGGAATAGAAAAACTAACCAATCAACTTATCGAAAATTTATCGCATTGGAATTTTGATGCTGAAATAATTAAAATTAATAATCATGGCCTTAAAAAAGCAAATCTCTATAAAAAAACATGAAAAATACGCTTATTTTACTTATTGTTTTTCTTTCAAACTCTTTATTTTCTCAGAATAAAAGCCTGCAAGAAAACTTTATAGATATTGAAGAATCAAAATGTTTTGACAAACAAGATATTTCGAATGCTGAAATGCAAAAATGCACTATAAAAGCAAGAGAGTCTTGGGATAAAGAGCTTAATAAATATTATAATCTTCTTTCAACTAAACTTCCAAAAGACGCTTTTGAAATACTTAAAGCTTCTCAAAAAGAATGGATTATCTATCGTGATAAAGAATCTAAATTCATTACTAAATTTTATTTTGAAGTAAAAGAGGGGACAATGTGGTATAATATTGCTGAAAATAAAAAAAAGGAAATTGTAAAAAACAGAGCTTTGGAACTGCAAATGTATTTTGAAAATTTAGAGTATTGAGTTAAAAACTCTTATAAAAAACATCAATAAAATGCCCGACAAAACCGAAAAAGCAAGACGTAAACAAATCCAAAAAGAATTACAAGAAAAAGCGCAAATTGAATTTGAAAAAAGTCTTCCGATTTCCCGTGAGCTTTTTCAAAAATTATTTGATTTTTTAGATGAAGAATTTGAGAAAAATGATTGTGATGATAGTCTAAAAATGACAAAACAATTTTTAGAATTCCAACATATTCAGAATATGGAAGAAGTTGAAAACTGGTTAAAGGAAAATGGTGGCTTTTGTGATTGTGAAGTACTCAATAATGTAGAAGAAAGTTTTGAAGAGTAAAATTTAAATAAATACACAAATAAATGTCGTGTGAAATAAAAATGAAAAAGATTACAACCATCATTTTATTGCTATTAAGCATCGCTCAACTTTGCGCTCAAGTTCCCGATTTAGAAAAGGCAAAACGCAAATATTTCCAAGCCAATGTAATCAGCTATAAAACGACCGCATATTATCCTAATCCCGAAACGGATGCAGTCTCTGTTTTCAATGTTTTATACACCGTTTACAAACCTCAAAATAAAGACTTTGAATTCTACAGTAAGAACGAAGCTTCAGAAGAATTCTATAAAAACAATTCGTATTACGAAGTAAATCATGCTGAAAAAACTGTTTACGAATACGAAAATAAAGAAAATCAAAACGCTGCAATTTCATCTTCCCGTCTCAGACAATTCGGACCAACTACTTTGCTAAAACAGAAATGGAGCTTTATTGATGAAACCCAAATCGATGGGAAAATTCACAGTCATTATTCAAATATTGAGAGCATTGATCATTACAAAGGAAAAGAAATAAAAGTTGAGTTTCATATTTATATTTCGAGAAATTTTACAATCAGCAAGTTTGAAAGAAAAAGTTTTGTTGATGGAAAACTTGGGCAAACCGTTACGTATCTTTTTAGCAACTACATTTTTTTTGATAAAACGACCAATTTTAAAGTGATCCTTCCGACACAGTATGCCTTAAAATACTTCGAAAGACAAGAATCTTTGCAACCCTTAGCAAAAAATACAGAAGCTCCGTCTTTTGAAGCCATCGACATTAACGGTCAACAATTTTCTTTCATTCCACCAAAAGAAAAGCAAACCCTTCTACTCTTTTCTTCGACCAATTGTGGTTATTCAAAAATCATTTCTGATTATATTTTAAGCTCTGGTTTTAATTTAAATCCTAAAATTGAACTCATCAATATTTTCGGTTCAGATTCTAAAGTAAATGTCAAGAAATATTTTGCCAATAAAGAAGTGAAATTTCCGATAATTACTGATCGAAAAGACCTTGAAAAACAATTTGGAATTAATGGTTATCCCATTCTTTACTTGGTGAATGAAAACGGAATTATTACAGAAACTTTAGATGGTTCGTCGCAAGTTCTACCGTTTCTGAAAAGTTTAAGTATCAAATAAATGAATTAAATTGTCACTTTAAAATTTTACGATGAATAACATCTACGAACCCAAATTTGTAAAACAACTCTTCAATCAAATGTCTGGTTCGTACGAAAGAATGAACTACATTACTTCGTTTGGCTTTTCGATTCGCTGGCGAAGACAATTTTTAAACAAATTGGGTAAATCTGAGCAAAATTTAAATGTTATTGATTTGCTTTCCGGATTAGGTGAAAACTGGGCTTATCTTAAACAAAACTTCCCCAACTCTACTTTTTCTGCTTTAGATTTTTCTGAGAAAATGATTGCTCAATCAAAAAATAAAGGAAATAAAGTTTTTAATAATCAATTGAACTTGCTTTGCGAAGATATTCTTCAGAATAATTTAGAATCAAATTCATTTGATATTATTTCCTGTGCGTACGGTTTAAAAACATTTAATGAACAGCAATTGGAAATCTTGGCAAAAGAAATTTCAAGAATTCTTAAACCCAATGGCAAATTTAGTTTTGTTGAAGTGTCAAAACCGAAAAACAAATTTTTGTATTATCCTTACCAATTTTATTTAAGTAAAATGATTCCTGTTTTGGGTAAATTATTTTTAGGAAATCCGAGTGATTACAAAATGCTTTGGATCTACACTGAGAACTTTGGAAACTGTGATCACGTTAAAGAAATATTTAACAGACATAATCTGAAAGTAAAATCAGAAAACTATTTTCATGGGTGCGCAACGGGAGTTTATGGTACAAAATCATAATTAAATAAAATTAAAAATCACAAACAGGAGATAAGTAGAAGTAATTTTTCTTACCTTAGTTTTTACAAACAATAATCGATGAAATCATTTCTAACACTTATTTTACTGTTTTGCTGTCATTTTATTTTTGCTCAAAACATCGAGCATACACCTGAAAACAAACTCAAACAAGATTCAGTGAATCTTCAGAATAAAGTTGATGAAATTATGATGGTGAATATTGACAAAGAAAAAAACAATTCAAATTTGAATAACCAAAAAACTTCATTAGATAGAAAGTCAAGTAAGGAAAAATCCGAAGTAGCTCAAAATATAAATATCGTTCAGGAAATTAATACGGTATTAAATTATAAAATTAACCGGATTTGGAGAGAAGATTTGTACTGTCTGGTTTGTCAAAAAAATTATAATCCCCGACTGGCTGCTTAAATGTCAAATAATATTTAAAAGAAAAGCACCTTCAAAAAATGAAAGTGCTTTACTATTTTTAATCAAATTTATTTCAAATACGTTTCATATAAATCTGTTCTTCTGTCTTTCAGAATCTGAACGGAGCCGTTATAATGCAGATCTTTCAGTAAATTAACATCCACATCTACAATCAGCGTCATTTCAGTATTGGGAGTCGCCTCACCTTTCACCGCATTAGATGGGAATGCAAAATCTGAAGGTGTGAAAACCGCCGCCTGACCAAACTGAATATCCATATTATTTACACCCGGTAAATTTCCTACACAGCCCGCAATCGCTACATAACATTCATTTTCTATGGCTCTTGCCGCAGCGCAGTGACGAACTCTCATGTACGCATTTTGAGTATCGGTAAGATAAGGCACAAACAAGATTTTCATTCCCTGATCAGCTAAAATTCTTGGCAATTCAGGAAACTCTACATCATAACAAATGACCAAACCTATTTTTCCGCAGTCGGTATCAAAAACTTTAATTTCGTTTCCACCTTTCATTCCGTAATATTTTCTTTCATTCGGCGTGATATGAATTTTTCTGTATTCATCGATTCTACCGTCACGGTGAAGAAGATAACTTACGTTGTACAAGTCGTTATTTTCAAAAATCGGCATACTTCCGGAAATAATATTCACATTGTAACTGATTGCCAGCTCTGAAATTTTCATTTTGATTTCCTCGGTGATTTTAGCCAACTCAATCATACTGTCGCGTTCGGAAAGATTGTTAAATGGAGCTAATAAAGGAGTATTGAATAATTCCGGGAACAGCACAAAATCTGATTTATAATCTCCCATTACATTTACAAAGAACTCTACTTGCTCATAAAAAGCATGAATATCTTTAAATTGCCTCATCTGCCATTGCACCAATCCCAGACGAATAACGCTATCCTGCATTGTATTTGGCTTTTTGCTGTAATAGATATTATTCCACTGCATTAATACAGCATTTTCGCGTGAAGCTTCATCTTCGGGAAGATATTTTTTCAACACTTTTATCGGCAAAAAATTATTGGAAAGCTGGAAAGAAAGTACCGGATCATATATTTCCTTGTCTCTTACTCTTCTGATGTACTCTCTCGCTGACAGTTCATGACTGTGCTTATGATAATGGGGAATTCTTCCACCCAAAATAATAGATTTCAGATTTAATAATTCACAAAGTTCTTTTCGGGCATCATATAATCTTCTTCCCAATCTCAACTCACGATATTCGGGATCAACAAAAATTTCGATTCCGTATAAAACATTTCCGGTTGAAATATGGGTATTGAAAGAGTAATTGCCTGTGATATCACTATATGTATGATCATCACCAAACTCATCATAATTTACGATAATAGACAGCGCAACAGCTGCAATTTTTCCGTCTACCGTGATGCAGATCTGTCCGGCTTCAAAAATTTTATTAAGCTTTGCAATGCTTTTTTTTGACCAGACGTATTCTGACATTTGAGGATAGGCTCTGCGCATGGTTTCTACCAGCTCGTCATAATCATCTACTTTCAGGGTACGTGTTTCTATCTGCATAAATATATTTTTACTAAAGTTACGCAAAAACTCTGCAAACCTTTTGACATCGTCCTTTAAAAATATTTGAAAGATGTTATTTAATACAAACTATATTTTCGTTTTGTAAAAAATCACAGACCTCTTTTGTATATTTTTCTGTTTTAAAGCATTATTAATTCATCATGTTATAAAACCAAATTATTTAGATGCGTAAAGCAATAAACTCACACGTCTAATTTGTTTAAGTTGGACGTATAAACTTCTAAATTAAGACGTCTAACTTTAATTGATGTTGCCTAGAACCAACTCAGTTAAATGAAAATTAAAAAAAAAGAAACACCAACATTTTCTGGAGGTGTTTCAAGAGTACGAAAAAAAAAATCTATTGTTTTTGAATTTTATATAATCTTCCCGCATCGGTTACCGCATACAATGCATTATCTGTTCCTTGCGTGATATCTCTGAAACGCTGCCCTTCGTTTACCAATAAACGTTCTTCTCCCATCACTTTGTTATCTTTTATAACGAGTCTTACGATGTGAGTTCCGCTTAATGAGCCTATAAACAGGTTATTCTGCCACTCCGGAACGTTATTTCCTTTGTAAAACGTCATTCCGCTTGGTGAAATAACAGGATCCCAATAGTATACAGGCTGCTCCATTCCGCTTTGCTGCTGAATTCCGCTTCCAATAACTCCACCGCTATATTCTATTCCGTAAGTGATTGTTGGCCAACCGTAATTTTTTGCAGGTAATACACGATTAATTTCATCTCCGCCACGAGGTCCGTGTTCACTTTGCCACAAATCTCCTGTTGTAGGATGAATGGCAATTCCCTGCGGATTTCTATGACCGATACTGTACAATTCAGGTAAAGCTCCAGACTGAGTAAAAGTAGGATTTCCCGGAGCCGGAGCGCCATCTTTTGTTATCCTTAAAATTTTACCGATTGCTGCAGTAACCGATTGCGCCAATGGTCTTGTAGATAGATCAGAACGTTCCCCTACACTTACCATAAGATTTCCGGTAGAGTCAAATAAAATTCTTCCTCCATAATGTAAATTTCCTGCAGAAGAAGAAGGATTTGCTCTGTAAATAACGACCGCATTTTCTATAGATGTTTCAGAGGCTGAAAGTTTTCCCTTTGCTACTGAAGTCTGAGTTCCTCCTGCAACATTTTCAGAGAAAACCCAGTAGATCATTCTGTTTGTAGAAAATTGCGGGTCTATACAAAGTCCTAATAAACCTCCTTGTCCGTTAGAATTAACTGCAGGAATTCCCGTTATCGGATTGCTTAAAGTTCCTGTGCTGGTTGCAATTCTCATTGTTCCGGTTTTTTGAGTGATCAGCAATCTTCCGTCCGGTAAAGCGGTGATTCCCCAAGGCGACGTTAATGATGAACTTAAAACGGTATTGCTGTAAGGTGTCTGTGTTTTCACACCATTTACCCTTGTCTGCCCGGCAAAAGCAGGAGAATACGTTGTATTTGCAGGATTGGTTTCGACAGGCGGATAAATTGCCTCATTTCCAGGCTCTTCAACAGGTTGTTGCTCGATGTCATCAGAACAGTTTGCCAAAAACATCGCAGATGCAATCAGCATGTAATGTACTTTAAATTTCATATTGACTAAGATTTGGTGATTTAATTTAAAAAATGACAATTTAAAGTTTGGAAATCATCAAAGTTTGCGCCAATAATTTAATATTATTTAAAATAATTCACTTTTAACACACCATATTTAAAGCTATAATCAGAAATATTCATTGTGAACGATTTCAAAAAAACCTTCCAGCATTCTGAAAGGTTATATAATCTGAATTGTTGATTTTTAATTTAAAATCTCATTCATTTTCGTCAAAATAATTGGTTTTCCATCGGTAATTACAATAGTATGCTCATGTTGCGCCATATAACCGCCTTTATTTCCTACCATCGTCCAACCATCATTCAATTCCACCGCAATCGTCGAATCTGTTGAAATAAATGTTTCAATCGCCACAACAGAATTTTTCTTAAACCTTCGGTTATCATAGCGATTTTTGTAATTCATCAATTCATCAGGTTCCTCATGTAAACTTCTTCCCACACCGTGACCGCCAAGATTTCTGATAACTTTAAATCCTCTTTTTTTGGCTTCAGTTTCCATTAAAAATCCAATATCAGCTATTTTTACGCCGCCTTTTATATTATTAATGGTTTTTTCCAGAATTTCCTTTGATGCATCGACTAGCTTTTGATGTTGGTTGATGTCGTTTCCAATGATAAATGAACCTCCGTTATCTGCCCAATATCCATTAAGCTCTGCAGAAACATCAATGTTAATTAAATCACCTTCTTTCAGAACTCTCTCTGAGCTAGGAATTCCATGACAGAATTCGTTGTCTACACTTATGCAAGTCCAACCCGGAAATCCATACGTAAGATAAGGCGCCGACTTTGCACCAAAGTCTGAAAGAATTTTTGCTCCGTATTCGTCAAGATCTTTTGTCGTCATTCCAACTTTCGCGTAATTGATCATTTCTTTCAAAGTAAAAGCGACTGCTTCGCTTACTTTCTGCATTCCGATTAATTCCTGTTCGTTTGTTATAGACATGATGATTTTTTGAAAGAGTAAAGTTAGGGATCAATCACAAAACTTGGGGACTAGGCAAAAAGTTTAGACAACCTGAACAGAAAAAATGCTTTATCCCGCACACCTCTTAATTGCAATCTGAAGTTTTTTATTTTCGCATTGAAAGACTCTGCGG
>Ga0308165_1000199_pt1 | contig 144768 bp, 137 predicted proteins | sample PhyWR2_FD_201032 | JGI IMG/M metagenome (GOLD analysis project Ga0308165, IMG submission 201032) | Phyllosphere microbial communities from UC Gill Tract Community Farm, Albany, California, United States - DLSLW.R2 | ecosystem: Host-associated > Plants > Phyllosphere > Unclassified | place...
AACAGGCGATCGATTACGCCAAGGCACACGTCAAGGCCTAAGCTGGTTTTGAACGACTCTAGGAGAATTGCTTGAGCCGCTCACGTGAACGTCGTGTAGTCATTACCGGTCTTGGATGCATTTCACCTGTCGGCAACAATATTGCCGATGCGTGGGGGGCAGTCAAGGAAGGTAAGTCGGGCATTGCCACCATCACCAAGTTTGACGCCACTCCTTTTTCTACGCATTTTGCGGGAGAAGTGAAGGGCTTCAACATCGAAGATTACATCCCCGCCAAGGAAGCGCGCCACATGGATACGTTTATCCATTTCGGCATGGCGGCGGGCATGCAGGCCTTTCAAGACAGCGGCCTGGTAGTCACCGATGAAAACGCCGAGCGTATCGGCGTCATCATCGGTTCCGGTATCGGTGGCTTGCCGCTGATCGAGCAGACCCATGAAGAACTGACCAATCGCGGCCCTCGCCGCATCAGCCCGTTCTTCATCCCGGCTTCGATCATCAATATGATTTCCGGTAACTTGTCCATCAAGTACGGTCTGAAGGGCCCTAATCTGGCCATCGTGACCGCTTGCACGACAGGTTTGCATTGCATCGGCTCCGCCAGCCGCATGATTCAATACGGCGATGCCGACGTGATGATTGCCGGCGGCGCTGAATCCAGCGTTTCCCCGCTGGGCATCGGTGGTTTCGCCTCGGCGCGCGCGCTGTCCACCCGCAACGACGATCCGGCGACTGCCTCCCGTCCATGGGACAAGGATCGCGACGGTTTCGTGCTGGGTGAAGGTGCCGGCGTGATGGTGCTGGAAGAGTACGAGCACGCCAAGGCGCGTGGCGCCAAGATCTATGCAGAAGTGCTGGGTTTCGGCATGAGCGGCGACGCTTACCATATGACCGCTCCGAGCCTGGACGGTCCGCGTCGTTGTGTGGTGTCGGCCTTGCGCGATGCGGGTGTGAATGCGGACGAAGTCCAGTATCTGAACGCACACGGTACATCCACGCCTCTGGGCGACAAGAATGAAACCGATGCCATCAAGGCGGCCTTCGGCGACCATGCCTACAAGATGGTCGTCAATTCCACCAAGTCCATGACCGGCCATCTGCTGGGCGGCGCGGGCGGACTGGAATCGGTGTTCACCGTACTGGCGCTGCACAATCAGATCTCACCTCCGACGATCAACATCTTCAATCAGGATCCGGAGTGCGATCTTGACTACTGCGCCAACCAGGCGCGCGACATGAAGATCGATATCGCCGTCAAGAATTCGTTCGGATTCGGCGGCACCAACGGCACTTTGGTGTTCGGCAAGGTATAAGAACCTGGCCCGGCTTTCGACAGAAAGCCGGGTTTTGCTTTTCCACTTCCCCATTCCTATGTCGATAGCAGTCTCCGCGGATATCAAACCTTCCCGTCTGCTGTTGATCATCATGGCGGCAGCGGCTGTCGCTGTTGCCTTCATCGGCGTCATTTTTGCCTTCGCTCTGGTTGGGCAATTGTCTTTTGTTTTCAGGATGTCGCTGGCAGGGACTTGCATCGTCGCGGCGATCCTCGCGTTCTGGCTGGTGCTGAGAAGGCGCACAGCTGTCTGGCTGCATATTTCCGGCACCGGGCAGATCCGGCTGGTCGAGCATCATGCAGTAGTGCGCGCCAAGCCGGGTTCGCAGGTGATGAGCGGCGGCCTGGCGCAATTGCTGGCGGGCTCAACCGTCTGGCCGAACCTGGTGTTGTTGCGACTGAGGCTGGAAAACGGCCGGATACGGACTATTCCGATACTGCCGGATTCTGTCTCCAAAGAAACTTTTCGGGCGCTGCAAGTGGCTTGTCGATGGGTTGCGAGTCATAATAACGACGCCTGATGGCGTGTACTCCACAAAAAAATCGAAAAGATAGTACGCTTATTGAATTTATTGCTTCGAAATGGATCAATGGTTCGGTTTGCGCAGAAATGATAAAAAAACAAGGAAACTGGATTTGACGACGGAACGCGAAATTGATCAACTGCTTGTCGAGCGTGTGCAGCGTGGCGATAAGAAGGCGTTCGAGCTATTGGTTGCCAAATATCAACGGAAACTGATGCGGCTCGTCTCGCGCTTGGTGCGCGATCAGGCGGAAGCGGAAGATGTCGTGCAAGAAGCCTTCATCAAGGCTTACCGCGCACTGCCGCAGTTTCGTGGCGATTCGGCGTTCTATACCTGGTTGTACCGTATCGGTATCAACACGGCCAAGAACTACCTTGTGACGATGGGCAGAAGGGCGCCGACGTCAACGGAAGCAGATGCGGAAGAGGCTGAAACTTTTGACGACGGAGAGCACCTAAGAGACATCAATACTCCCGAGTCGATGTTGGCGACCAAACAGATTGCCCAGACGGTCAACGTTGCGATGGAAGCCTTGCCGGAGGAATTGCGTACCGCGATTACCCTGCGCGAAATAGAGGGTTTGAGCTACGACGAGATCGCCGAGGCCATGGGCTGCCCCATTGGTACGGTGCGCAGCCGGATCTTCCGGGCGCGTGAAGCGATCGCGGAGAAGCTGAGGCCGCTGCTTGGAACGGCGCTCGACAAGCGTTGGTAGGCTGGCTTCAGCTTGTATGCGAAGCACGGGAGTTATGCGTTATATGACGTCTTAGGCGTCAGTAAAAGACATAAAAATAAGAGCGGGTGATGGAACTGAACTTTGTGGCCGGGTGACTACTTATGGATACCAAAGAAATTAGCAGAGAACAAATTTCGGCATTGGCCGACGGCGAGCTGGTTGACGCTCATGTCAGCATGGCGCTTGCTGTTTTACGCCAGCCGGAAGAGCAGGTGACGTGGGATCTGTATCATCAGATCGGCGACGTCATGCGTTCGGAAGAAATGGCGTTTTCGCTCAGCGACGGCTTTGCCGCCAAAATGAGCGCGCGCCTTGACGCCGAGCCGGCGATCATTGCCCCACAGTTGATGGCGACCGCTGCCGAACAGATCGTTGTGCCGGTGGCAGTGAATGACGCGACTGCTTCCAATGTCGTGTCGATGATGCCGACGCGCAAGCGTTTCGTGCGTCGTGTCATGATGCCGGGCGCTGCTGCAGCGGCAGCGATTGTTGCCGTTGTTTTGGTGACAGGGCAGCAGCAGACGGCAACACTGGCCAGCGCTCCGGTCGGGGCGACGGTGGCGACGGCAGTGGTGCCGTCGGCGATCACGACTGTGGCGTCAACATCGTCCGCTCCGCAAGGCGCGGCATCGATCGGCAGTCTTGCGCAACAGGGCGAAGTCGCACGCGATCCGCGTATCGACGACTACTTGCTGGCGCATCAGCGTTTCTCGCCTTCGATGTATAGCTCCACCCAATACGCCCGTTCGGCGGCTTTCGCAATTGACTCAGACAAATAATATGCGGCAGACACAAGGTTTGCTCCGGGTCGTTCTTTTTCTTTCGGCAGTCATCGCATTCTCCGCCAAGGCGGAGAATGCATTGCCGACAAAAGTAAACAACAATCAGGATGCGCAGGTCTTACTAAAAAAAATTCAATCCGCAGCGCAGCGGCTCAATTATTCAGGCACTTTCGTCTACCAGCAGTCCAACCAGATGCGCACTTCGCGCATCACGCACATCCTGTCCGGCAAAAACGAAATCGAGAAGCTGGAAGTCCTCGACGGCAAGCCGCGTGAATATATTCGTAACAACGACGATGTCGCTTGTTACGTCCCCGAGGCGAAAACCGTCCTGATCGAAAAGCGCGTCACGCGCGACGTGTTCCCGGCCATCCTTGCCGCCAATCCCACCGACCTGGTGGATTACTACAGCGTCAAAATGGGTGAGACCGGCCGTGTGGCGGGGCATGATTGCCAAGCGGTGATCCTGGAGCCCAAGGATAAATTGCGCTATGGCTACAAGCTATGGGCAGACAAGGCGACCGGTTTGCTGTTGCGTGCGCAGACCTTCGACGCCAAGAATGACGTGGTGGAGCAGATTTCCTTCACCCAAATCGAGATCGGCAACATCGATCACAACCGCGTCAAGCCGAGCATTACCAACACCAACGGCTGGCATATCGAAAATTCGGTCATGAGCCAGGTCAACCTGTCGGGCTGGTCGGTGACGCCACCGCCGGGCTTCAAGAAGATCCAGGAAGTCAAACGCCTGATTTCCGATACGCAGAACGCGGGCGCATCCGCGACGCAGCATGGCGTGACGACACAGCGGGAAGTGTCGCAAATCGTGTTTTCCGATGGACTGGCGGCGATTTCCGTATTCATCGAGCCGGGTTCGCAGAGCCGCACCGAAGGCTCGATGCAGCAGGGCGCAATGAATATCATGGGCCGTCGTCAAGGCGATTACTGGCTCACCGTGGTCGGTGAAGTGCCGGGGCCGGCGATTCGGCAAGTGTCGAATTCCATAGAATTCAAATCCAAATAATACGAAAAATACCAATGATGATTCCCGCCAAGAAAATCTTGCTGTCGTCGTTACTGAGCGCTTCCGTCCTCGCCTTGTCGCCGGCGCTGACCGGTTTGAATGCGGCCGTCGCGGCGCCTGCCGTCGCCGGCCTGCCTGACTTCGCGGATATTGTCGATCGCACCGGTCCGGGCGTGGTCAATATCCGCACCACTGAACGCGTCAAGACCGGCCAACCGCAAGCTGGCGCGGACGATGAAGAGATGCAGGAATTTTTCCGTCGCTTCTTCGGCGTGCCGATGCCACGCCAGCAACAACCCAATACGCCGAACACGCCGCGTCCTAACCCTAATCGCAAGGGCGGCAGTGCCCAGCAGGAAGAAGTGCCGCGTGGCGTCGGCTCCGGTTTTATCATTTCGGCGGACGGTTACATCATGACCAACGCCCACGTGGTTGAAGGCGCCAGCGACGTCTACGTGACGCTGACCGACAAGCGCGAGTTCAAGGCCAAGATCATCGGTTCCGACACGCGCACCGACGTGGCGTTGCTCAAGATTGACGGCAGCAGCCTGCCGCGCCTCGTGATCGGCGACTCGGACAAGATCCGCGCCGGTGAATGGGTGCTGGCGATCGGGTCGCCGTTCGGCCTGGAAAACACGGTCACCGCCGGCATCATTTCAGCCAAGGCACGCGATACCGGTGATTACCTGCCGCTGATCCAGACTGACGTCGCGGTCAATCCCGGTAATTCGGGCGGTCCGCTGATCAATCTGAGAGGTGAAGTGATCGGCATCAATTCGCAGATCTACAGTCGTTCAGGTGGCTTCATGGGTATCTCTTTTGCCGTACCCATCGATGAAGCGTTGCGCGTGTCCGATCAGCTGAAGGCTTCCGGGCGCGTGACGCGCGGTCGTATCGGCGTCCAGATCGGCGAAGTGACCAAGGATGTCGCCGAATCGCTGGGTCTGGCCAAGGCGCAAGGGGCGCTGGTGCAGCGTATTGAGCCGGGTGGCCCTGCAGAAAAAGGCGGACTGGAAGCCGGCGACATCATTCTGAAATTCAATGGGGTCGCCATCGAGAAGCCGAGCGACCTGCCGCGCATGGTCGGCGGCACCAAGCCGGGCTCACGTGCGACAGTCAACATCTGGCGCAAGGGCAGCGCCCGCGATATCGCCGTGACCGTCGTGGAGATCGAAGCCGACAAGCCGGCCAAGGCGGAAGAGAAGAAGCCGAAGCAGGAAGCTACGCCGAATTCCTTGGGGCTTGTGGTCAGCGATCTCACCGACGCGCAGAAGAAAGAACTCAAGGTCGACAGCGGCGTGTTGGTGGAGTCTGCTGTCGGCGTGGCCGCAGCGGCTGGTTTGCGTGCCGGCGACGTGGTCCAGCGACTTAACGACGTCGATATCAAGGACACCAGGCAATTCAACGGTCTGGTGGCTAAACTGGATCCGAAGAAACGCGCCGCGGTGCTGGTGCGGCGCGGCGACTCGTCACAGTTCGTGCCGCTGCGTCCAAGCGCCAGCGGCAACTAACAAATGCCGGGCGCGCGCCCGCGCCATTCTTTCGGCAGAAGGCTGCATACCCACGGGTTGCAGCCTTTATTTTGTGCTCTTCGCGACTGAACGGGAACGTCCGATGTCTTCTACCCATTTCATTCTGTATTCCCGTTCCTACTGCCATCTGTGCGAGGACATGCTGCACGCGCTGGAAAAATTTCGCCCGGCACATGATTTCACCGTGGAGATTGTTGACGTTGATGCCGACGAGGTGCTGGTGCAACGCTACGACGAGCTGGTGCCGATACTCGTCGGGCAACGGCAAGGACAGCCTGCAGTACAGCTGTGCCACTATTTTCTGGATGTCGCGGGCGTTGAAAAATTCTTGCTTGAAAGTAATTGACTCGATATTTCGCTTGCCTGGCAATTCCAAGGCCGCAGAATCGCTTCGGACCGCAAGCCGTCGGTGGCTTATTCGGGATTTACCCTCTGAAATCCGGTAGAATGACGGGTTGGACAAAAGCTGTTGTAAAGGCGCTCAATTGGGAGACGCTCCCATTCTGGAGCGCCTTTTTTCATCGTTTTCTGCAATTTAATGAACAATATCCGTAATTTCTCGATCATTGCCCATATTGACCACGGCAAATCCACGCTCGCCGACCGTATTATCCAGTTGTGCGGCGGCCTTTCCAACCGCGAGATGGAAGCTCAGGTGCTCGACTCGATGGACATCGAGCGCGAGCGCGGCATCACGATCAAGGCGCAAACCGCAGCGTTGCATTACAAGGCGCGGGACGGCCAGATCTACAACATCAACCTGATCGATACGCCGGGCCACGTCGACTTCAGCTATGAAGTCAGCCGCTCGCTGTCGGCATGCGAAGGCGCGTTGCTGGTCGTCGACGCATCGCAAGGGGTGGAAGCGCAGACCGTGGCCAACTGCTACACGGCGCTGGAGCTGGGCGTTGAAGTGGTCCCCGTGCTCAACAAGATCGACTTGCCGTCGGCCGATCCCGACAACGCCAAGAGCGAGATCGAGGAAGTCATCGGCATCGATGCCTCCGACGCTACGCCATGTTCAGCCAAAACCGGTCTGGGCGTGGAAGACGTCATCGAAGCGATGATCGCCAAAGTGCCGGCGCCGAAGGGTGATCCGGACGCGCCGCTGCAGGCGCTGATCATCGATTCCTGGTTCGACAATTACGTCGGCGTGGTCATGCTGGTGCGCATCGTCAACGGCACCTTGCGTCCGAAGGAAAAGATTTTCCTGATGGCGACCGAGTCGACTCACCTGACCGAAAGCATCGGCGTCTTCACGCCCAAGTCGCAATCGCGCGAAACGCTGTCGGCAGGGCAGGTCGGCTTCATCATCGCCGGCATCAAGGAATTGAAGGCAGCCAAGGTCGGCGACACCGTCACACTGGCTGCGAACAAGGCCAGCGAGCCGCTGCCGGGCTTCAAGGAAGTGCAGCCGCAAGTGTTTGCCGGCCTGTTCCCGGTCGAGGCGAATCAATACGACGCGCTGCGCGACTCGCTCGAAAAACTCAAGCTCAACGACGCCGCCCTGCAATACGAACCGGAAGTTTCGCAGGCGCTGGGCTTCGGCTTCCGCTGTGGCTTCCTCGGTTTGCTGCACATGGAAATCGTGCAGGAACGTCTCGAGCGCGAGTTCGACATGGACCTCATCACAACGGCACCGACGGTGGTGTACGAAGTCGTGCTGCGTGATGGTGAAGGCACCATCCTGATGGTCGACAATCCGTCGAAGATGCCGGAACCGTCCCGCATCGAAGAAGTGCGCGAGCCTATCGTCACCGTCAATCTCTACATGCCGCAGGAATACGTCGGCTCGGTCATTACGCTGTGCACGCAAAAGCGCGGCGTGCAGATCAATATGAGTTATCACGGCAAACAGGTACAACTGACCTATGAAATGCCGATGGCCGAAATCGTGCTCGACTTCTTCGATCGGCTGAAGTCGACCTCGCGCGGCTATGCCTCAATGGATTACGAGTTCAAGGAATACCGTTCAGCTGACGTGGTCAAGGTCGACATGCTGATCAACAGCGAAAAGGTCGATGCACTCGCCATCATCGTGCACCGCGCCAACAGCCAGTTCCGCGGCCGCGCCGTGGCGGCCAAGATGCGTGAGCTGATCCCGCGCCAGATGTTCGACGTGGCGATTCAAGCAGCCATCGGCGCCACCATCATTTCGCGTGAAAACGTCAAGGCCTTGCGCAAGAACGTGCTGGCCAAATGCTATGGCGGCGACATCAGCCGCAAGCGCAAACTGCTTGAAAAGCAGAAGGCCGGCAAGAAGCGCATGAAACAAGTCGGTTCGGTGGAAATTCCGCAGGAAGCGTTCCTGGCAATTTTACAAGTGGATGAAAAATGAACCTGCAGGCTCTCCTAGGCAATTTCGCGCTGATTCTGTTTGTGTTGATGGTGCTGACCGGCGTCATCTGGTTCCTGGATACCTATTTCTGGTCCAGGCAGCGGCGTGCGAAAGCCGACGCGGCATTGGCCGAATTCGATGCACGCATCGCCAAGAACGCCAGCGACGGCGTCAAGAGCGATACCTCCAGCCGCGCCAAGATTGAAGCCGACCTGTTGCGGCAGCCGACCTGGATCGAATATTCTGGCAGCTTCTTCCCGGTCATCGCGCTGGTGTTTTTCCTGCGCTCGTTCCTGTATGAGCCGTTCAAGATTCCATCGAGCTCGATGGTGCCGACCCTGCTGGTGGGCGACCTGATCCTGGTGAACAAATATACCTACGGCATCCGTTTGCCGATCATCAACAAGAAGATCATCAGCATCAACGATCCGCAGCGCGGCGACGTGATGGTGTTCAAGTATCCGAAGGATACGGCGGTTGACTACATCAAGCGCGTCGTTGGCGTTCCAGGTGATAAAATTGTCTATAAAAACAAGCACCTAACCGTAAATGGTAAAGAAGTTTCTTACAAGCCATTGCCAGATTATCTGGATGATGAGAATCTGACGTACTATAAGCAATGGCAGGAAGACCTGACCGGCGTCGACCACAAGATACTGACGGATGAGCGCGCGCCCAATTTTGTACCGAACCCGGACGCTTTTCCTCAGCATGAACTATGCAGCTACAACACGGAAGGCTTTGCCTGCACCGTGCCCGCCGGCCAGTATTTCATGATGGGCGACAACCGCGACAACAGCCTGGACAGCCGCTATTGGGGCTTCGTGCCGGATCAAAATATTGTCGGAAAGGCATTTTTTGTCTGGATGAATCTGGGTAATCTGAAGCGTATCGGCAGTTTCCATTGAGTTTCTGTCAGGCATTGATTCTTCGGAAGCGGTCGGCGAAAGGCGGCAGGACAGCGCAGCCGGGTTCGCCTCTCTAAGCGACGGATGAATAAATGGATCCATTAGTATTGCAAAATCGGCTGGGGCACAACTTCAAGGACGCTACATTACTGCAGCAGGCCTTGACGCATCGTAGCCATAGCAGCTTGCATAATGAACGCCTCGAATTCCTCGGCGACTCTATCCTCAACTGTGTCGTCGCGTCGCTCCTGTTCGACCGTTACAACAAGATCGATGAAGGTGATTTGTCGCGCCTGCGCGCCAACCTCGTCAAACAGCAATCGTTGTACGAAATCGCCCAACGCCTCGATCTGTCGCAGTTCTTGCGGCTCGGCGAAGGTGAGCTGAAGTCAGGCGGTTTCCGCCGTCCGTCGATTCTCGCCGACACGCTGGAAGCGCTGTTCGGCGCGATTTTCCTCGACGCCGGTTTCAACGCCGCGCGCGACGTGATTCGCTCGCTGTACATTCCGATTCTCGACACCGTCGATCCAAAGACGCTCGGCAAGGACGCCAAGACGCTGTTGCAGGAATACCTGCAGGGCAAGAAAATCCCGCTGCCGCAATACAATGTGGTCGCCACGCATGGCGCGGCGCATAACCAGGAATTTGAAATCGAGTGCCTCGTGCCCAAGCTGGAAATCCAGGTCTTCGGCACCGGCGGCAGCCGCCGCGCCGGCGAACAGGCAGCCGCCAAACTGGCGCTGGAGGCGGTCCAGGCTGCATTGGTCAAGACCCCTGCGGCGACACGCAAACCGCGCGCACGCACGACGCAACTCAAGCTGGCGGGCATCGCCACGATTCAGCCCGACGCGCCGAACGAGGAGTCGCCGCCGACTGCCGAGGCGTTCGCAGCCAAGCCTGAAAAGCTGGAGAAGCCGGTTGCGGTCAAGGCGTCCAAAAGCGAAGCCAAGCCTGAGTTGAAAGCGGAAGCCAAGGCCGAAACCAAAGCTGATGCAAAAGTCGACGCCAAAACCGACAATAAAGCCGAACCCAAAACGACCGACGGAAAAAGCGACACCAAGGCCCAGGCCGCCGCCGATCTGAACGATTCCCGCACCGAGGCGCCGGTCTCGGCGCCCGCAGCAACACAAAGCAAAACCGCATGACAGACCTCCACGCCCCTTCCGACGCATCGACCGACGCATTGTCTGATTATCGATGCGGTTACATTGCCATTGTCGGTCGCCCGAATGTCGGCAAATCGACATTGATGAATGCATTGATTGGCGCCAAAGTCAGCATCACGTCGCGCAAGGCGCAAACCACGCGTCACCGCATCACCGGCATCCAGACGATCAACAACACGCAATTTGTCTATGTCGACACGCCGGGCTTCCAGACGCGTCACAGCAACGCCCTGAACAAGACCCTGAACCGCACCGTTACCTCCACGCTGACTGCAGCCGACGTTATCCTGTACGTGATCGAAGCAGGTACGTTCGGACCGGCCGACAAGCAAGTCATGGCGCTGTTGCCGGCCAACGTGCCGTGCATCCTGGTGATGAACAAGTCCGACCGCAGCAAGGACAAATCGGTGCTGATGCCGTTTGCGCAGGAAGTCGCGTCACAGCACAATTTTGCCTCCGTGGTGCCGGTGTCGGCCAAGCAGCGTTTCCAGCTGGATGCCCTGCAGGACGAAATTCGCAAGCTGCTGCCGGTCAATCCGCCGATGTTCGACGAAGACGACATCACCGATCGCAGTGAAAAATTCCTGGCGTCGGAAATCGTGCGTGAAAAGGTGTTCCGTTTCGTCGGTGAAGAACTGCCATACACCAGTACCGTCCTGATCGAGAAGTTTGAACAGGAAGGCAACCTGCGCCGCGTATTCGCCGCCATCCTGGTCGAACGCGACGGCCACAAGTCCATGGTGATCGGCAACAAGGGCGCGCGCCTGAAAGAAATTTCCACGCAGGCGCGCCTGGACATGGAGCGCCTGTTCGGCGGGCCGGTCTATCTGGAAATCTGGGTCAAGGTCAAATCCGGCTGGGCTGATAACGAAGCCGGATTGCGCGCCTACGGCTACGAATAGCAAACACATACTCTATGGCTGCGATCATCGCTGATTCTGCTGTTGGTCAAACTCAAACACTGGATGCCGAAGCCCTGAGCGCCGCGGCCGCCGAGTCTGCGCTGGCCAACGCCAAAAATTCCGCTGCACCCAAACGCACGCCGCGTGCAACCACTGCGCAGCGTCGTCCCAGGGTTCCTGAAAAAGACACGCGCATCCAGGCCCAGCCTGGTTTCGTGCTGCACAGCTATCCTTACAAGGAAACCAGCCTGATCGTCGACGTCTTTTCACGCGACCACGGCCGCGTGGCGTTGGTGGCGAAGGGGGCAAAACGTCCGCACTCCAAGCTGCGCGGCGTGTTGCAGACTTTTCAGCCGCTGTCGGTGAGCTGGAGCGGCAAATCCGAAGTACGCACGCTGACTGCGGCCGAATGGGTCGGCGGCCTGCTGCCGCTGGAAAAATCGGCCTTGCTGTGCGGCTTCTACCTCAATGAATTGCTGGTCAAATTGCTGGCGCGCGAGGATGCACATCCGGCTCTGTTCGACCACTACGTCTCGACGCTGAATCAGCTGGCGCACGGCGAATCTGCACCGATCGTGCTGCGCAAGTTCGAACGCGCGCTGCTCAAGGAAACCGGCGTGGCCGGCGACTGGACCGTCTGCGTCACCAATGGCAAGCCGGTCGCGCCGGACGACACCTACGTCGTGGATCCGGAGCAGGGCGTGCGTTTCCCGCGGCTGTCCGACGCCGGTCCCAAAGTGTCGGGCAAGACCTTGCTCGACATGGAAAAGGAAGATTACAGCGACGCCACCACGCAGAGCCAGAGCAAATTGCTGATGCGCTCGCTGCTGTCGCACCACCTCGGCGGCGCCCAACTGAACACGCGTCAGATTCTGATCGATCTGTCGCAACTCTGAGTTCGGGAATCCACGTGTTCAAAGACTTTTCCTGGTCTGGCGCCGCAGCGGGTTTTGTCGCCGTGCTGATCGGTTTCACCAGTTCCGCCGCCATCATTTTCCAAGCCGCCGCAGCCGCCGGTGCTACCCCCGGCCAGATCAGTTCGTGGATCTTTGCGCTTGGCGTGGGCATGGGCGTGACCTGCATCGGCCTGTCGCTGTACTACCGCACCCCAGTCGTCACCGCTTGGTCGACGCCCGGCGCGGCCTTGCTGATCACCGGCCTGGCCGGCCTGAACATGCCGCAGGCGATCGGCGTGTTCATGTTTTCGGCTGCGCTGGTGACAATCTGCGGCGTGACCGGCTTGTTCGCGCGGGCGATGAACCGCATCCCGATTTCGATTGCCGCCGCCATGCTGGCCGGCATCCTGGCGCGTTTCGGCATGGACGTGTTCGTCGCCATGAAACTCGAGTTCGGTCTGGTGCTGCTGATGTTCGCGGCTTATCTGGTCGGCAAGCGCTGGTTGCCACGCTACGCCATCATCCTGGTGCTGGCGCTCGGCACCGCCTTCGCCGGCGCGCAAGGATTGTTGAAATTCGACAGCTTCCACCTGGCGCTCGCCACACCTGAATTCGTCATGCCGGAGTTCACGCTGACCAGCTTGCTGGGTGTCGGCATCCCCTTGTTCGTGGTGACCATGGCGTCGCAGAATGCGCCCGGCGTGGCCATCATGCGCGCTTCCGGCTACAACACGCCGGTGTCGCCGCTGATGACTTGGACCGGGCTGACCACGCTGGTGCTGGCGCCGTTCGGTTGTTTCTCGATCTGCCTGGCCGCGATTACCGCCGCCATCTGCATGGGCAAGGAAGCCCACGAAGATCCGTCCCGGCGCTACATGGCCAGCGTCGCCGCCGGCGTCTTCTATCTGATTGCCGGCGTGTCCGGCGCCACGGTGGTGGCCTTGTTCGCGGCGTTCCCCAAGGCGCTGATCATGGCGATCGCCGGCCTGGCCCTGTTCGGCACCATCGCCAACGGCCTGACCGTGGCCATGGCCAATGAAAAGCAACGCGAAGCGGCGCTGATCACCTTCCTTGTGACCGCCTCCGGCGTGTCGCTGTTCGGCATCGGCACCGCCTTCTGGGGCCTGGTTGCCGGCGGTCTCGCGCTGCTGGCGTTCAACTGGCGCTGGAAGCAGGGCGGCGCCATCAATACGCAAGATGCCCAGAAAATACGGACGCCGTCCGTTCCATCTACTCCAAGTACATCGCGATAATCCCATGAGCTTCCTCAATCCCGTCGGCCCCGCCATCGAGCTGGGCATCAATATCGACCACGTCGCCACCTTGCGCAACGCGCGCGGCACCACTTATCCGGATCCGATCCAGGCCGCCTTGCAGGCGGAAGAAGCCGGCGCCGATGCGATCACACTGCATTTGCGCGAAGATCGCCGCCACATTCGCGACGCCGACGTCGAAGCGATCCGTCCGCTGCTGCGCACGCGCATGAATCTGGAAGCGGCGGTGACCAGCGAGATGATCGATTTTTCCTGCCGCATCAAGCCGCAGGATTCCTGCCTGGTGCCCGAGAAACGCACTGAAATCACCACTGAAGGCGGTCTCGACGTCGTCACCCATTTCGCCCAGGTGCAGGCGGCGGTGAAGCAGCTGCAGGCCGAAGGCATCCGCGTCAGCCTGTTCATCGATCCCGACGACGAGCAGATCAAGGCCGCCGCCGAAACCGGCGCACCGGTGATCGAACTGCACACAGGTCGCTACGCCGAGGCGCATGATCAGGCCGAGATGGAAAAGGAACTGGAGCGCGTGCGCGAAGGCGTGCGCGAAGGCATCCGTCGCGGCCTCAAGGTCAACGCCGGCCACGGCCTGCATTACACCAACGTCCAAGCCATCGCCGCGATTCCCGATATCGCCGAACTCAACATCGGTCATGCCATCGTCGCGCAAGCGGTGTTCGTCGGCTGGCACCAGGCAGTCAGCGACATGAAGGCGATCATGCTCAAGGCGCGCCTCGATGTTGTGGGAAAACCCTGATCATGATCTATGGCATCGGCACCGACATCCTGCAGATTTCACGCCTCAAGGCCACGCTCGCGCGGCGCGGCGACCGCTTCGCCGAAAAGATCCTCGGCCCGGAAGAAATGGTCAAGTACCTGAGCCGCAAGGCCAAGGTCGAAGCGCGCGGCATCAGTTTCCTGGCCACGCGTTTCGCCGCCAAGGAAGCGTTCTCCAAGGCGATCGGCCTGGGCATGCGCATGCCGATGACGTGGCGCTCCATGCAGACGCTCAACGCGCCGAGCGGCAAACCGATCGTGGTGTGCAGCGGTGAACTCAAGGCATGGATGGAAGAGAAGGGACTGACCGCACAAGTCTCGATCACCGACGAGGTTGAGTATGCGGTTGCATTTGTCATTGCGGAGAAAACATGAAGTCAGCAGGCCAGGCGCAAGCATCCATTGAATCACTTCCATCACGCCAGCCGCTCGGCCCTGTGATGCTCGACGTAGTCGGCGCCACGCTTACGGCGGAAGATATCCGCCGCATTCAACATCCGCTGACGGGCGGTGTGATCCTGTTCGCGCGCAACTACGAGAATCGCCAGCAACTGGTGACGCTGACGCAGGGCATCCATGCCGCACGTCCCGGCGTGCTGATCGCCGTCGACCACGAAGGCGGCCGCGTGCAGCGTTTCCGGACCGATGGCTTCACGCATGTGCCGGCCATGCGCTCGCTGGGCGAACTGTGGGACCGTGACGTGTTGCAGGCGACCAAACTGGCAACGGCCGCCGGCTATGTGCTGGCGTCGGAGCTGCGCGCCTGCGGCGTCGACCTGTCGTTCACACCGGTGCTCGATCTCGATTTCGGCGGTTCGTCCGTGATCGGCACGCGCTCTTTCCATCGCGATCCGCGCGTGGTGACCTTGCTGGCCAAGAGCCTCAACCACGGCCTGGCGCTGGCCGGCATGGCCAATTGCGGCAAGCATTTTCCCGGACATGGTTACGTCACGGCCGATTCGCATGTCGACTTGCCGGTGGATGAACGTCCGCTCGACGACATCCTGGGCGACGACGCAGCGCCTTATGATTGGCTCGGCATGAGCCTGACTGCGGTGATGCCGGCGCACGTGATCTATCCCAAGGTGGACAAGCATCCGGCCGGCTTCTCGAAGAAATGGCTGGGCATCCTGCGCAAGGATCTCGGCTTCCAGGGCGTGATTTTCAGCGACGACCTCAGCATGCATGGCGCCAGCGTCGCCGGCGGTGCGCTCGACGGCGCAAACGCCGCGTTGCAGGCGGGCTGCGACATGGTGCTGATGTGCAATTCACCAGACAAGGCCGATCAGTTGCTGAGCGGTTTGCAGGTCAAGGTATCTCCGGCCTCGGCTGCGCGCATCGCTGCACTGGTGCCGCAAGGCGCGGCGCCGGATTGGGATGCGCTGCAACAGGACGAGCGCTTCCTCGCAGCGAAAAAGCTGCTGCAGACGCTCGCCTGATTTACTGATTCCACAGCATGTCCGATACCCAGCCGCCTTCGCCGCCTGATCCCCGCGAGATCGTCCTCGAGACGGTCGCCAAACTGCCGCACCTGCCCGGCGTATATCGCTATTTCGACGCGGAAGACAACGTGCTCTACGTCGGCAAGGCGCGCGACCTCAAGAAGCGTGTATCGAGCTATTTCCAGAAGACGCTGAGCAGCCCGCGCATCGCCATGATGGTCGAGCGCATCGCGCGACTTGAGACCACGGTCACGCGTAGCGAAGCCGAAGCGCTGCTGCTGGAAAACAACCTGATCAAGACGCTGCGGCCGCGCTTCAACATCCTGTTCCGCGACGACAAGTCCTACCCGTACCTGAAAATCACCGGTCACGCCTATCCGCGCATGGCCTATTACCGCGGCGCGGTGGACAAGAAAAACCAGTACTTCGGCCCTTTCCCGAATGCCTGGGCGGTCAAGGAATCGATCCAGATCCTGCAGAAGGTATTCCTGCTGCGCACCTGCGAAGACACGGTCTACGCCAACCGCACGCGTCCTTGCCTGCTGCACCAGATTCATCGCTGCAGCGGCCCGTGCGTGAAGCTGATCAGCACCGAAGACTACGCGCTCGACGTCGAGAACGCCTCCAAATTCCTGCGCGGCCGCCAGAGCGAAGTGCTCGAGGTGCTGGAGAAAAAAATGCACGCCTACGCCGGCGAGCTCAAGTTCGAGCAGGCCGCGGCGGTGCGCAACCAGATCACCTCGCTCTCCAGCGTGCTGCATCAGCAGACCATGGAAACCGGCGGCGACGCCGACATCGACATCATCGCCGTGATCGTGCAGGGTGGTCGCGCCTGCGTGAACCTGGCCATGGTGCGCGGCGGCCGCCACCTGGGCGACCGGGCGTATTTCCCGACGCATGTCGACGGCGCCATTCCCGACGGTGAGGAATCGATCGAGGCCGAAGTGCTGAAGGCCTTCATCGCCCAGCATTACATCGACAAATTCATTCCAGGCAATGTGATCGTCAATACCGAGTTCGACGATCCGGCGCTGATGCTGGCGCTGATGGAGCAATGCGGCCATCGCATCACGCTCACGCTGCAGCCGCAGGGCCAGCGCCGCCAGTGGCTGGAAATGGCGCACAAGGGCGGCGAGATCGCGCTGGCGCGCTTGTTGTCCGAGCAGGGGTCGCAGCAGGCGCGTACGCGCGCCTTGGTCGAGGCGCTTGGCACCGAGGTGGAAGACATCGAAGCCTTGCGCGTGGAATGTTTCGACATCAGCCACACGCAAGGCGAAGCGACCCAGGCCTCGTGCGTGGTGTTCCATCACCATGCGATGCAGAACGGCGAATACCGCCGCTACAACATCAACGACATCACCCCCGGCGACGACTACGCGGCGATGCGCCAGGTGCTTACGCGCCGTTATGAAAAGGTCGCCAACGGCGATGGCACCATGCCCGACATCGTGCTGATCGACGGCGGCAAGGGCCAGGTCGAAATCGCGCGCCAGGTCTTCACCGAACTCGGTCTCGACATCAGCCTCATCGTCGGTGTGGCGAAAGGGGAAGGGCGCAAGGTCGGCCTGGAGACGCTGGTCTTCGTTGATGGCCGCGCGCCGCAAGAGCTCGGCAAGGAATCGGCCGCGCTGATGCTGATCGCCCAAATCCGTGACGAAGCCCACCGCTTCGCCATCACCGGCATGCGCGCGAAACGCGCCAAGGCGCGGCAGACTTCACGGCTCGAAGAGATCGAAGGCATCGGCGCCAAGCGCCGGCAAAAGCTGCTGGCGCGCTTCGGCGGGCTGCGCGGCGTGGCTGACGCCAGCATCGATGAACTGGCCTCGGTGGAGGGGATTTCGCACACGCTGGCCGAAGAAATCTATCGCCAGTTGCATTGAGCTATTGATTTCCCTTGCTTTGCCTGCACGTGCGATGCGGGCGCCCCATTTCCTGCTATAACCGGTTTTAAGAAGCGGCTCTGATACTATCTCGGTAAATTTCAATCCGCGCACCCGTCGACGACAACAAATAAACGTATGCCATTCAACTTTCCCATCTTGCTCACCTGGTTGCGTGTCGCCCTGATTCCGCTGGTGGTCGGCGTGTTTTACGTGCCGGAGCTCGGCCTCTCGCGCTTCGAACAGGGTGTGGCATCAACGGCGATATTCGTCGTCGCCGCCGCCACCGACTGGTTCGACGGTTTCCTGGCGCGGCGCTGGAACCAGACCTCGGCGTTCGGCGCCTTCCTCGATCCGGTCGCCGACAAGCTCATGGTCACCGGTGCGCTGCTGGTGCTGGTGCATCTGGACCGCGTGCATCCGATCACGGCCTTCATCATCATCGGCCGCGAGATCGCCATCTCGGCGCTGCGCGAATGGATGGCGCAGCTCGGCGCCTCCAAATCGGTAGCCGTCAGTTCGCTCGGAAAAATCAAGACCACGGCCCAGATGATCGCCATTCCGATGTTGCTGTTTTACGCCGATCTGTTCGGCGTGATCGACACACGGGTATGGGGACACTGGCTGTTGCTGATCGCCGCCGTGCTGACGGTATGGTCGATGCTGTACTACCTGCGCAAGGCTTGGCCGCTGATTAAAAAAGTGCAGGAAAGTAAAGGCGGTGCTTGACTTCTCCTATGAAAGCTCTATAATAGCGTTCTGTTGTTGATGCGGGAGTAGCTCAGTTGGTAGAGCGATACCTTGCCAAGGTATAGGTCGAGAGTTCGAGCCTCTTCTCCCGCTCCAGAATTACTAAAGGAAGCGCAAAACGCTTCCTTTTTTCATTGTGAGAGTTTGGTCGTCAGCTGGGCAGTTTCTTCGGAAGCCGGTTGAAAATACATCGCAATTGACAGCAGTTTCAGTGTCCCCTGGCGGGGTAGCAAAGTGGTTATGCAGCGGCCTGCAAAGCCGTTTACGCCGGTTCGATCCCGACCCCCGCCTCCAAACACTCCCTGCGGGAGTAGCTCAGTTGGTAGAGCGATACCTTGCCAAGGTATAGGTCGAGAGTTCGAGCCTCTTCTCCCGCTCCAAATTGAAAAGGAAGCTCAGCAATGAGCTTCCTTTTTTCTTTTCCGGCTTGCTTCTGATCCGTTTTGGATCTGCTTCTGATCGCGCTTCAGGCTCGCTTTCCTCTCCGCAGTTCCTGTCGCCCTGTTTTATCGTCCTGCGCCGTACTGCACCTGTACAGTGCGGGAATCATCAGCGCATCGTGACTTTTATGTCGCATTTCGTCGGATGCAATTGTTTTTTAAGCAATTACACTCTACATTGATATTTCGGTCGACAAAGGTGGGTCATAACAAACGGGGGACAGGGAAATGGATGCATTTCAAAAAGAAATCGACGAGAGAACCAATCTCACGAGTTCCAACAAGTTCGAATTGCTGCTGTTCCGTCTGGGTACGGACCCATACGGCGTGCGTTCCGAACTGTTCGGCATCAATGTGTTCAAGATTCGCGAAATCGTCCCCATGCAGGAGATTACCAAGGCCGCCGGCACACGTTCGCCGTTGCTCGGCATGGTCAACATCCGCGGCCAGATCATTTCCGTGATCGATTTGCCGGCCGTGGTCGGCTGTGTTCCCAAGAGCGGCCTCAACATCCTGCTGGTCACCGAATACGCGCGCAGCACGCAAGCGTTTGCGGTCGAATCGGTCGATGAAATCGTGCGGCTGGAATGGAGCCAGGTCCTGTCGGCCGAATCCAAGGCCGGCGGCAACTTCGTCACCAGCATCGCGCGTCTCGATGACGACCTCAGCAGCAGCCGTCTGGCGCAGGTGCTCGACGTTGAGCAGATCCTGCACGAAATCATGCCGACCGAGCGCGACATGGAAATGGCGGGCCTCGAACATATCAAGCTCAAGCCCGGTTCCGTCATTCTCGCGGCAGACGATTCCAAGGTCGCCCGTTCCCTGGTCGAAAGCGGACTCAAGGCGCTCGGCCTGCCGTTCGTGATGTGCAAGACCGGCAAGGAAGCTTGGGAAAAGCTGCAGGACATCTACAAGGAAACCAAGGCCCAGGGCGTGCCCGTCACCGATCGGGTTGCGATGGTCCTGACCGACCTTGAGATGCCGGAGATGGACGGCTTCACCCTTACCCGCAACATCAAGCGCGACGACGGTCTGAAATCGATTCCGGTGGTAATCCACTCCTCGCTGTCCGGCTCCGCCAACGAAGATCACGTCAAGAACATTGGCGCCGACGGCTATGTGGCGAAGTTCGTCATCGAAGACCTGACTGCCGCCCTCATCAAAGCGCTGGGAAAATAATTGGAGGCGGCGAGTCTTGATTCAGGCCGCCGGTAAAAAATGAAATGCCGTCTGTCCCCGGATGCCGGGGGAACGGCATTTTTGCCATTCCCCGTAATCTGTCTACAATACGAGCAGCAACCCGGCTGCGACTGGGTTATAACATTTGCCCGACGGCAAAATGGTCCGGCGCGGCATGGAGCCCGGCGGAGCGCGGGAATGGACGGAGGTCGGCGTCGCCATGGCCGGCAAGGTTGGCATCGACGTAGCCGAGGCGCGCGCATGCAACACGTCAGTTCCTGCGAAGACTGCATGCATCGTCAGCAATGGAGGCCAACGTAGTCAATGATAGACCTCCGGTCCTGTTCCGACTGGCGATGTTAGTTGAATTTCGCCGAGTGCATTGAAATGTAAAGATGTGGACTTCATCGCCGCATGTTTGCTCGCAGGACGCCGCTATCTCTTATACTGACGTCCTTTCAAACCTGTTCCCATTTTACGGTCACGGCATCGTGATCCCGCTATGCGTATTCCACAGTTGGCTTCCACGCAAGACGCTGCGCTGGCTTCGGCCTTGCAAGCGGCAATCGACAACAAGACCAAGCCGCAGGGCAGCCTTGGCGTTCTCGAATTCGTCGCCCATCGCATCGGCCTGATCCAGAAATCGCCTGTGCCGCGCATCGACCGTGCGGCCGTCGTGGTGTTCGCGGGCGACCATGGCGTAGTAGCGGAAAACATCTCGGCCTATCCACAAAGCGTGACCTGGCAGATGGTAGAGAATTTCCTGCAGCAGGGCGCGGCAATCAACGTGTTTGCGCGCCAGAACGATTGCGCGCTGCATATCGTCGACGCCGGCGTGAACCATGAGTTCGGCGAACGCGACGGACTGGTCTCGCACAAGCTCGGACCCGGCACGCGCAACTTCGCGCAAGAGCCGGCCATGAGCGCGGCGCAATGTGAACAAGCGTTGCAGCACGGTATGGACCTGGTCGCGGCGATGCCGGTCGACGTCATCGGCTTCGGTGAAATGGGCATCGGCAACACCACGGCGGCTGCGGCCATCATGCACAAGATCACCGGCATCGCCGTCGCAGAATGCGTTGGCGCCGGCACGGGCCTGGCTGCCGACGGCATCCGCCGCAAGCAGCAGGTCATCGAGCAAGCAGTCGCGTTGCACGCCGCTGCCCAGGCTGATGCAGATGCGCCGCTGGAAATACTGCGCACCTTCGGCGGCTTTGAAATCGCCATGATTGCCGGCGCCATGTTGAAAGCTGCAGAGCGCCGCATGGTGCTGTTGATCGACGGCTTCATCGTCACCTCGGCCTTGCTGGTGGCGGCGAAATTGCAACCGGCCATTCTTGATTACTGCCTGTTTTCGCATTGCTCGGATGAGCACGGCCACCGCCGCATGCTGCAGCATCTCGAGGCGCGTCCGCTGATGCAGCTCGACCTGCGTCTGGGCGAAGGCACCGGCAGCGCGCTGGCCTTGCCCCTGTTGCATGCAGCGGTCAACTTCCTGGCGCAGATGGCGACGTTTTCCTCCGCGCAAGTCAGCGAGAAGAGCGCCTGACATGGCCGCCGCGCCCACACCTACGCCAGCGTCATCAGGCGGTCTGCGCTATCAGCTGCAGCTGTTCTTCACGGCGCTGCAATTCTTCACGCGCTTGCCGGCGCCGCGCTGGGTCGGTTTCGACGCGGCCTGGTTGCAGCACGCCGCGCGTTACTTTCCAGCGATCGGCATCATTGTCTCTGTGGTGTGCGTCGTCGTGTACTGGCTGGCGATGCTGTGGCTGCCGCAAGTGGTGGCGGTGTTGTTGTCGACCGCGGCCGGGATCTATCTGACAGGTGCTTTCCATGAAGACGGATTTGCCGATGTCTGCGATGGTTTCGGCGGCGGCATGCAGCCGTCTCGCGTGCTCGAGATCATGCGCGACTCGTGCGTCGGCGCCTACGGCGTGATCGGCATCGTGCTGCTGCTGGCGACCAAGATCGCCGGCCTGGCGTCGTTGCCGGTGCTGCAGGTTATGCCGGCCTTGCTGATCGCCCATCCCCTGTCGCGCTGTTTCGCTGCGGCGCTGATCTGGCGCATGCCGTACGTGCGCGAAGAAGGCAAGGTTAAGCCGCTGGCGCAAAACATGAGCGACGGCGAATTTGCCGTCGCTGCCGTCACCGCCGCGCTACCGCTGATCGTGTGTGTCGCGGCGGGGTGGCTGGCGCTGCAGGCGCTGCTGCCGGCCATGTTGCTGGGCGCCGCCGCAGCCTGGTTCCTCGCGCGAAAATTTCAGCGCCGCATCGGCGGCTATACCGGCGACTGTCTCGGCGCCGTCCAACAATTCAGCGAAGTCGCGATCTACCTGGGCCTGCTGGCCGCAGCGTCAGTGTCGCCGGCTTCCCATTCATAAACAGAAAGGTCGACCATGCTGCTGCATCTCATCCGTCATCCCCAGCCCGTTATCGACAAAGGTCTTTGCTACGGCAGCAGCGACCTGGCCGTGACCGAAGAAGAGTGCGCCAAGGTGCTCGAGCAGGTCAAACCTGCGCTACCGCCGCACGTGCCGGTGTATTCGAGTCCGCTGCAACGCTGCGTATTCCTGGCCGAGCCGCTGGCGACCGCGCTCGATGCCGGACCGGTGCGCTACGATCCGCGCCTGATGGAAATGCATTTCGGCACCTGGGAACAACGCGCCTGGGATGATTTGCCGCGTGCGGAAATCGACGCGTGGGCTAGCGATGTCGTCGGCTATCGTCCCGGCGGCGGGGAGAACGTCCTCAACGTGGCGCAGCGCGTTGACGCCTTCTGCAGCGACTTGCAGCAGCGCGGACAGAGCCAGGCCGTGGTGGTCTGCCACGCCGGCACGATCCGCCTGTTGCAGGCGCGAGCACTGGGTTTGGGCATTGCCAAGATGGCCGAGCATGCCGCGGTCAACGCACATGCGATTGCGTTCGGTGAAGTGCTGACGTTGAAGCTGTAGAAACGAAACGCGCGGTTTTTGCCGCGTGGTTTTGCTTTTCCCTGCCGTTTTTCTTCTGCTTTTCTGTCGCTGCTCTTTCGCTCTCTTTTTACTCGTAGCGCTGTTCCACCGCAAATTTGATCAACTCCGCCTGACCGTCGATGCCGAGCTTGCGCTTGATGTTCAGCCGATGCGTCTCTACCGTGCGCACACTCACGTCCAGCTCCCGCGCAATCTGCTTGTTCGATTCGCCGTTGGCGATGTGCTGCAGCACCTGGCGCTCGCGCGAGGTCAGCAGGTCGCCGGCAGCCAGCGGCTGCGACAACTTCCTGGCCAGCGCCGCGCTGTAATAAATTCCGCCCGATATCACCGTCTCGATGGCCCGGATAATGTCCTGGCCTGGTGCGTCCTTGAGCACGTAGCCGCGCGCGCCGGCCTGGATCGACTGCATCACATATTCGCTCTTGTCATGCATGCTCAGAATCAGCACGGCGATTTCGGGAAAGCGCGCATGGAATTCGGCCGTGAGGTCGATGCCGTTCATGCCGCGCATGTTGATGTCCATCAGCACCAGGTCGATCTCGTGCCGCGTCGCCAGTTTCAGGGCCTCGTCGGCGTCGCCGGCCTCTGCCACTACGTGCAGGTTCATCGCCGTTTCCAGGCGTGCACGCAAGCCGTCGCGCACCAGTGGATGATCGTCGACCAGCATGATGCGGGTGACATTGGTGCCGGAGGCAGGCGTTGACGTGGGCGTGGGCTCAGACATGGGGATATACCGGTGCGGTTGAACAGGGAATGCGGGCGGTCACGATCGTGCCTTCCGACGATGAGCGCAGCGAGAAGCTGCCGCCCACGGCTTCCAGACGCTCGACCATGTTGCGCAAGCCGATGCCGCGCTTGGGATGGTCGGCGATCTGGTCCAGATTGAAGCCGATGCCGTTGTCGCCGATCTCCAGCGTGACCTGGCCGGCATCGGCGTGCAGCTGCATGTCGATCCGCGTGGCCTGGGCGTGGCGCGCGATATTGGTCAGCGCTTCCTGCGCGACGCGGAACAGCACGGTATTGGCCACGCTCGGCAAAGTCTCGACCTGAGCGCCGGTCTGGAAGGTGATCGGCGTCGACGCGGTGCTGCTCCATTCCTGGCACAGATGTTCCAGCGCAGCCGCCAGCCCCAGGTCGTCCAGGATGGCGGGGCGCAGGTCATGCGAAATGCGGCGCACTTCGACCAGCACGTCGGCGATCTGGGTGGCAGTGCGTTCGACGCTGAGCTTGGCGGCCGCAGCTTGCTCTGGCGTACCCCCCAGTCGAATGGCGGCTGCTTCTATCTGCAGCTTGATCGACACCAGCCACTGGCTGATGCCGTCGTGCAGGTCGCGCGACAGCCGCGCACGTTCTTCTTCCTGCGAGCGCACTACGCGCTGGGCCAGTTGCTTGAGCTTGGCGTCGGCGACGCGATGTTCGCTGACGTTGAGCAGCAGGCCCGAGAGCGCCACCACCAGCGCGCTCAGAATGGCGATGCCGGCGATCAGCAACATGGTCTTGTAAATGTGACCGGACACTTGGTTGTCGATCTTTTCCAAAGCGGCGTCGACGTCGTCAAGATAGATACCGGTGCCGACCACCCAGCCCCAATTCGGAATCGCCACCACGTAGCCGAGTTTGGGCGCGACGGTATGGCTGGAGGGTTTTTCCCACAAGTAACGCACGTAGCCGCCGCCTGCATTGGCACGCGCGATCAGCAGCTGGATGGTCGGGCTGCCGCTGGCATCGCGCCAGTTCCACATCTCGCTGCCGACCAGCTCGGGCTGGCGTGGGTGGACCAGATTCTTGCCGCGCTGGTCATAAACATAGAAATAACCATCGTCACTGAAATCAAGGCGCTCCAGAATCCGCTTGGCTTCTTCCTGCACGGCGGCGTCGCTGCGACCTGATTCGTACAAATGTGCAATCGCGTGCGTGGCCAGGTCGACGTAGTGCTTGAGTTCGGCATCCTTGCTCGCCAGATAGGCCGCCTCTACCGAAGCGCGCTGCTGCAGGCCGAGCGCCACCGCCTGGTGACGCACCACCAGCGCAATCGCGGAGAGGGCCAACGCCAGCGGCACGATGGCGAGGAAAATGATCTTGTGACGTAAATTCATGTCGCGCATTCTACCTAGGGCTGTTCAATGCGCGCTCTTCAGGAAGAGGCTTCGCAGGCGGGACGGATCAAGGCGTGTAGTGATTTTCGGCAATTTTTTTAAAACGCAAGATTTCTCAGAAAATGCACGGTGATTTTGCCTGTGTTTCTGTAGCACTTGAAAAGATTCGATTTAAAAAATAGTGGGATGTGGAAAAAATACAATTTTTATCAAACGCTGCCGACATGCTCGCCATGCACTTCCAATCCCCATGCAAAGTCGGCCTTGCAGCCGAACATGACCATCAGCGTCGGCATCTGCACCATCACGCCGGGCCAGGCCAGCCAAGGCAAGACCCTGCTAACGGCGCCGACGGCGCTCTGTGCCGGGGCAGAAAGCAGGCCGCAACAGCGTCCGGGACGCTTCCTGAGCAAATTCTGCCCAATGACGGGAAAGCTTGAACGCATGCGGCTTGCGCGCAGTCATAAACAAGTTATCAACAGGGTTGACCACATTTTCTGTGGGTAACTTGGGCGACTGCTTTTGCGTATAATGCGGCCCTTGTTGTCACGATGTGTTCCAACTCCATTCACCTGGTCCTGATTGCCTTGCTCATGCGCCGACTCTGCTTTTTGTTGCTGGCATTCCTGTTTCCCTTGCAATTGTTTGCAGGGACGCTTGAGTCCATGGCCAACGTGGCGGCGGCAACCGACGAAGTCATCGTGACTGCGTTTGATACGACAAGCCATGGTGCTGACGTCGCTTCGGAACGCGACGACACTGATGTCGGATCAGCAGCAAGCGCGCAGGCAAACGACAACGAAACCGGCGCCGACATTGATCCCTGGCAGATGCAAGCCGACCTGGAAGACCAGACCCTGCCGGTGCCTGTCGCCACCTTGCCGTTGGACTGGCAACCCTTTCCTCATCTGTATCCCCATGTGAACGGCGGCACGTCCGCGTTCATCGATTTACTGCGGCCGCCTCCGACCGCCTGATCTCCACTCCGCGTCCGACCGATACCCGACGCGGCGGCATCCTTTTATCCGAATCATTTATCGCGACGGTCGTCCAGAGACGGTCGCGTCCCTTTTGCATAGGAAGCATCATGAAACGCGTCATTCTTTTCCTCGTCACCAATCTGGCGGTAATGCTGGTGCTGAGCGTCACCGCCAGCATCCTTGGCATCAACCGCTACATGACCGCCAACGGCCTCAATTTCGGCATGCTGCTGATGTTCTGCGCGTTGATGGGCTTTGGCGGCTCGTTCATTTCACTGTTGCTGTCCAAGACCATCGCCAAATGGTCGACCGGCGCGCGCGTCATCGAGCATCCGCAGAACTCCACCGAAATGTGGCTGGTCGATACCGTCAATCGCCTCGCCACGCGCGCCGGCCTGACGATGCCCGAAGTCGCCGTCTACGACGGCCCGCCCAACGCCTTCGCCACCGGCGCCAGCAAAAGCAACTCGCTGGTGGCGGTGTCGACCGGGCTGCTGCAAGGCATGACAAAAGAAGAAGTGGAGGCCGTGCTGGCGCATGAAGTCGCGCACATTGCCAATGGCGACATGGTCACGCTGACGTTGATCCAAGGCGTGGTAAATACCTTCGTGATGTTCTTTGCTCGCATCGTCGGCTACTTCGTCGATTCCGCCCTGCGTCGCAACAACGAGCAGTCGTCGGGTCCCGGTATCGGCTACATGGTCACGGTGGTGGTGTGCGAGATCGTGTTCGGCATCCTCGCCAGCATCATCGTCATGTACTTCTCGCGCCAGCGTGAATATCGTGCCGACGCCGGCGCTGCAAAACTGATGGGTTCGCCGACGCCGATGATCGGCGCCTTGCGTCGCCTGGGCGGCATGGAAGCCGACGGGCTGCCGCAAAACCTGCAGGCGTCGGGCATCGCCGGTCGCGGATCGTGGATGGGTTTGTTCTCCAGCCATCCGCCGATCGAATCGCGCATCGCGTCGCTGCAAGGCCGCGCCAGCGCATAAGCGCATCAAGAAGTCAAAAAGCGGAGAGGCCGCCAGCAGGTTTTTTTCAGCCGTGATAAATTCCTGCGTGGCGAAAAGCGCGGCATCCGATGCACTGTTTTTCGACCACGATGTTCTCGGGGCGGGGTGGAAATCCCCACCGGCGGTAATGCTGCAGCGACGTTGTTTCCGGCGTCATGCAGCGAGCCCGCGAGCGCTTGGCGGACCCCTGTCCGTTGAGGTCAGCAGACCCGGTGTGATCCCGGGGCCGACGGTCATAGTCCGGATGAAAGAGAACGAAGACCTGCCGCACGCATGCGTTCTGCATGCGCTCGCCGGTTTTCACGCGCCCTGTTTTTTATTCGACAAACAGGAGTCCTGAACAAATGCAACACCCATCCAGCAATACCTCGTCCGCCAGGAATCGCATCGCCTTCATCCAAGCCAGCTGGCACAAGGAGATCGTCGACCAGTGCCGCATCTCCTTCACGGCGGAAATCGTCAAACTCGGCTTTGCAGAATCCAGTATCGATTTCTTTGAATTGCCCGGCGCGTTTGAAATCCCGCTGCACGCCAAGCTGTTGGCCAAGACCGGCAAATACGCCGGCATCGTCGCCGCCGGGCTGGTGGTCGATGGCGGCATCTATCGTCACGATTTCGTCGCGCAAGCGGTGATCACGTCGCTGATGAACGTGCAACTCGAGACGGAAGTGCCGGTCTTCTCGGCCGTGCTGACGCCGCATCATTTTCACTCGCACGGCGAGCATCAGCAGTTCTTCCACGCGCATTTCGTGGTCAAGGGCCAGGAAGTGGCGCGCGCCTGCGCCGACACCGTGGCCAAGGTGGCGCGCATCGAAGCGGGGCAGGGTACTGGGGCCGTGCTGAACGCGGCCTGACGCAAGTAGCAAGATAAAGCGGGTTTCGTCGATGCGAAGCCCGCTTTTTCATTGCAGTATCAAACTACGTCAGCAATTTGTAGCATCTTGTTACAAGGCTTACCGTCAACTGACTGGTATCCGGTCTCTAATTGGATTTAAATACAGCTAAGGATTCGACGTTCTGTTCAGCGTCTTATTTTTAGCAAAGTATCAAGTACTTTCGAAGTACATCCAAGGAGCCATCGTGAAAAAATCTCTTCTCTCCGTGACAGTCATTTCTGTCGGCGTTCTCGCCGCGAGCCTGTTTGCGACGCCGGCGATGGCCACCCATGTCGGCGTGGGCATCAACATCGGCGTGCCGGTGTATGCACCGCCGCCACCGCCGGTCTATTACGCGCCTGCACCGGTTTATGCGCCCCCCCCGCCAGTCTATGTGCGTCCTGCCCCGGTCTACTACGCCCCTGCGCCAGTCTATGTCGACCGCGGCTACTATCATCGCGGCCCGGGTTACTACCGCCATGGCCCGCGTTATTACGGTCACGGCCACTACGATCGCCACGACCACCGCCGTTGAGCCAGCTCGTCAGGGTTGGGCACAGTTACCCACAGAAACTGTGGGTAACCATGTGAGCAAGTCTGTACAAAGTCAGCAAGTCGTTGATTTTATTGAAATACGGCATCACGCCTCAAAATCAGGCAGCTGCTGAAAAACCGGGCAGGGAGTCCTATTTGGACTCCCTTTTTTGCGGCTGCGGCAAAGGACCGTCAAGTTCGGTCTTGCTGGCTTTGGCAGCATCGTCTTCGCCCGGCGCCAGGTAACGCTCCACCGCGCCAAAGAAGCGGTCGTAGAAATGCGCCGAGCGGATGGTTTCGCTGGCCACCCGCACCAGTGAATCATCGCTCGAACCGAACGGCATCGAGACCGAACCCAGCACGCCGACGCCCAGGCTGGCGGAGTTGTTGGTCTTCTTGAGCGCATAGCGGTCCTGGGTGGCGCTGACGAAGACCGAGGCGTTGTGGTCGGCCTTGCCGTTGCCGGCGCAGACAATGTGGAAAGCAATTTCGACGTGCTGATCGGCTTCCGGCTGGAAGCTCTTGGTGCCGTCGACGATATTGGCCTGCGCCTTGCTGATGATATAACCCTGGCCCAACAAGGCGCGGCGCGCGGCTTCGCAGACGGCGGCGTCGCTGCTGGCGAAGCTGCGCGAATAGGTGTCGGTTTCGCTGAAATCTTCCTGATGGTAAAACGAGGGCTTGGACGTGGAGCAGCCGGCCAGCAGAGCCAGGGACGCGAGCGGCAGCACGATTGAAGCGAACGGCAAAGGAAGCGAGCGGCGCATGCCTGGAATCTCCTGAGGATAATTTGATACCTCGATTGTAAATTATCGGCAAGCTCGCAAGTCGAAGCAGAAGGTAAGGAGTAGTAACAGCGCCGATACCGGCTGTGACGACACCGGAGTCGCCGCCGACGCGAAATGACGTGGCCCGCTATACTGCGGAGGAACGTACATGTTTGAAGTTAATGCGAACTTCGTTGATTTTTTGTTGAATATTTTTCGCCACTCATGACGTAAAAATTTCATTGGCCGCCTCATCAGCCCGCGTTGATTGACGGCATCATGAAGCGCAGAAAAACAATCGGGAACAGGAACAGTCATGGAAACACTGCAAAAACTGCTCGGCATCGAACTGCCGCTAATCCAGGCGCCATTGGCCGGGATTCAGGGCCATGCCATGGCCATTGCGGTATCGAACGCCGGCGGACTGGGGTCGCTACCCTGTGCCATGCTGACGTCCGACACCCTGCGCAAGGAACTTGAACTGATCCGCGCCGGCACGTCCAAACCTTATAACGTCAATTTTTTCGCCCATACGCCGCCGGCTCCGGACGCCACGCGAGAAGCCGCCTGGCGCGCCGCGCTGACGCCGTACTACCGCGAGTTCGGGATCGATCCCGACACCATTCCGCAAGGCGCGGGCCGCGCGCCGTTTTCTGCGGAAGCCGCTGAATTGCTGAGCGAGTTCAAGCCGGCCGTCGTCAGCTTCCATTTCGGATTGCCGGATCAGGCCTTGCTGGATCGGGTGCGCAGCTGGGGCGCCAAGGTATTGTGTTCGGCGACCACCGTCCCCGAAGCGCGCTGGCTGGAAGAGCATGGCGTCGATGCCATCATCGCGCAAGGTATCGAAGCCGGTGGTCATCGCGGCTTCTTCCTCACCCACGATCTGTCGACGCAGATCGGTACGTTTGCTCTGCTGCCGCAAATTGTCCGCGCGGTAAAGGTGCCGGTGATTGCTGCGGGCGGCATTGTCGACGCGGCCGGGGTAGCAGCGGCCAAACTGCTGGGGGCGGCCGGCGTGCAAATCGGCACGTCCTACATGCTGACTCCGGAAGCCTTTACCAGCGCGCCGCATCGCGCCGCGCTCAAGAGCCCCGCCGCCGAGCACACCGCCCTGACCACTTTGTTCACCGGCGGCCCGGCACGCGGCATCGTCAATCGCGTGATGCGCGAACTGGGGCCCCTGCATAGCGCCGCCCAGGTGTTTCCACTCGCCACCGCCGCGATTGCACCATTGCGCAGCAAGGCCGAAGCCCAAGGCAGCGGCGATTTTTCACCGTTGTGGTCGGGACAGAATGCTCGCGGCTGCAAGGAAATTCCTTCGGCCGATCTGACGCGCGAGCTTGCCGCCGGTTGGAAGTGAGTCGGGGATGTTCGATAAGCCCAAGGAATTGATTGGGATCATGCCTTGGTAATAATTGGCATAAAAAGTCAGAAGATTTATTGTTTCGATCTGGAAATTCGGTGTAATGTCTATTGCGCAATGCCAAGTTGCAATCAAGATACCGAAGTGAATGCGAGTCACGAGCTTGAAAGAATTGATGCATAGTATGGTGGCGGGGGTTGATGATATATTGTCTTGGGGCAATATATTGATCGCTGCATTCACCGTCAGATTCGAATAACCGACGAGCTAAAACAATCGATGGATAAAACAAAGAAAACGGAACTGGAGCGGATCCGTAGAGAGTTGATCAATGCGCACAATCGCGCTGCGTGGCATATGGCAGCGACGATCGTCAAGGCTTCATTGGTCAAGGGCGGGATGGATGAGCCGCCGACGGCAAGGGAGCTTGCCGACCTCAATGCGACGATCACCAATTTGCGCAGCGTCGCAGAAGACGCTATTGAACTGCTCAAAAAATAGAGCCGCAACGCGCGACCACCGCCGCTTGCACCGATCCTGGCCTGTTTCCTGCTCTGGAAAGAGGTAGCTTATTTCCCGCAAGTTTGCTTTGCCGATCGGATGATCCGTGCACGGATAGATCGCGTTTTTCTTCCTATTGAACGTGGCCTCGCCGGCAATGTCCTTACAATACGGTCTCGTAAAAATATTGTTTATCTATAAACGGATAACTTGATTTTTCGGTGATTATTACAATATTCGTACCGTAGAGTATTGAAGTTTCCAGAAATGTTTTAAACTGGCAACAGCAAAAAAATTCCGATAAAAATCAAGATAGTCCCTCGCTCTCACTAACTCGCAAGAATCAATTACCCAACATGGCAGATGATCAATATTTCCTGGTGGTAGACGACTTTTCTACCATGAGGCGCATCGTAACCGGTTTGCTCAAAGAGCTTGAGTTCACCAAGATGGCTGAGGCCGAAGACGGCGCCGCCGCGATGAAAGTGCTGGAAGGCGGCGCGGCGCCCATCACCTTCGTGCTGACCGACTGGAACATGCCGGTGATGGATGGCTTGGCCCTGCTGAAAAAGATCCGTGCGACGCCATCGCTGGCGCATTTGCCGGTACTGATGATTACCGCCGAAGCGAAGAAGGAAAATATCGTCGAAGCGGCCCAGGCCGGCGCCGATGGTTATATCGTCAAGCCCTTCAATGCCGCGACGCTGAAAGACAAGATCGAAAAGATCATTCATCGTCGCGCCAACATGGCGACATAACGATAGTGAGACAGACGCGGGCCGGGCGGCTCGCGTGAGACGGCTGCTTCGGCTGCCGGCGTCAGCCGATGGCGAAGTAAGCGCGTATATCGCCCGCAGTCCAGGACTTGATCACCGCACCTTTCAGCAGCACCCGGTATTCAGGGCGCTGTGTTCCATCCGCAGCCGCGATCGTGCGGCTTTGCAAAACATACTCAACATTGTTGATGATGGTCGGCAGTTCGATACATTCGTGACCGTCAGGCATTCTGCGTTTCTCCCTTGAATGGCAAAATCGTAGCATGAACGCCTCACTTCTCGCGGGACGTTTTGTGCGCAACAGCTGAATTTTTTTCTTGCGCTTGCCACTTTGTCAAAGCCTGCCGAAGGAAATGTGCAATTCTGCAAACAAAGCCGCACATTTGATTGTCATCCCGACCATTTTCTTTCGCTCTCTATCCTGATGCGGTTGTCTTCGTCTTTGCGAAACTTTGCAGCGTTTTACCGCGCGCGAACGAACTTCGCCCGCGCCGGTTTTTATACTTGGCGCATGCTTGGCGATGACGCTGCGGCAAACTGAACGCGAGAGGAAATGGAATGAGTTTCGACTGGCTCCTGCACGTATTGGCGGTAGCTGCGTCTGGCGTATGCGCCGGCGCGATCTGGCTGGTGGCGCGGCAGGAACTAAGCGCCTGAAAAAATCCGTCTTGCCGCTACCACAGGAGGTCGCATGGCAAGCCGGATCGAACTCGCGAACGTGTGATGCAGGGGCATTCAGCTGCCGCTGCCTGCGCCGCTGCTGCCTGCACCCCCGGTGCCTGCACCGCCGCTGCCCGAACTGCCGCCACTATTACCACTGCCGCTATTGCCGCCGCCGGGCGGTTTTGGGGCATTGCTGGTGTCCTTCGGTTGGCGGGTGCTCTTCTTCGTCGATTTGGTTTTCGACGTCGACATGTCGTTGTTCACGGTCTGGGCGGAACCATTGGTGGTGCTGGTGCCGGCCGCACCGGTGCCGGCCTGGGCATACGCGCCCGCGCTGAAAGTCGCGGCCACGAGAACTGTAATAAGTCTGGAATTCATAGCGGGTCTCCTTGAGTATGACGTCAGGCAGATGCATGACGTGTCCCACCATGCTAAGGACGAACCATGGCGGTTGCAGTCAGTGCGCGCCGCGACCGCCTGTCGGACGAGCGCTACCGGTTTGTAGTGGTTTGCGGTCGCGGTCATGCCGACTACAAACTGGTCCTTGCCGCAGCCTGTTTACCGACCCGCACACCGCGCTGCGTCAAGTAGTCGTCAAACGCCTGCACACCGCCCGCCGGGTCGGCGCATGCGACATAGGCATCGGGCCGCAGCAGATAGGCGGCATTGCGCGCCAGTCCCGCGTGGTCGTGCTGCGCCGCCCACGAAAATACATGCAGCGCGATGCCGCGCGCCGCGGCCCAGGCGGATAATTCCGCGCGTGCTTCGCCGTACACGTGGACTTGCCATACCGGCGTCGCCAGGCTGGCGAAATTGTCGCCACCGTGCGCCGGCGCCCACGGCAGTCGATCGCCGCCGCAGACGGCGCCGGCCTGGCCTGCGCCGAGCGGACCGTGGCGGTAGCTGATGGTGGTCTGCGACACCGTGCGAAACAGGAACTCGCGCGCCATCGGCAGGCGCACCGCGCGCGGCAGCAACGCCGGCGCGATGCGCGTCCGTACCGCTTTTGCGAGATTTCCTGGCGAGGTCACCAGCGTGAAGGCGCGGTCGGTGGTCTGCACCAGGCGCCGTGCAAAGCTCAGGCGTTCCGCTTCATAACTATCCAGCAGGCTGTCGCCGGCCTCGTCGCGCAGGACAGCAGCCAGCTTCCACGCCAGATTGATGGCGTCGCCGATGCCGGTGTTCATGCCCTGTCCGCCGACCGGACTGTGCACGTGACCGGCATCGCCGGCGATGAAGGCGCGACCGGCGCGGAAGCGATCCGCCACGCGATGATGCACGTGATAGCTGGAGAACCAGTTGACCTTGTCGACCTTGATCTTCATCTCGCGCAAGGCGCGCTCGGAGACGTCGTCGAAATTCAGCGCTGCAGTTTGTCCGCTGCGGGTGGCACTCTCCTCGCGGATGGTGCCGACCAGGCGCGCGCGCCGGCCTTCGTCCATACCGAATACCGCGACGAAATCGGCTTCGCTCAGATCGACATGGACTTCGCCGTTGAGCGCCGGCCCGCTGCCCTCGATATCGGCCACGTAAAACAACTGGCGATAGGTGCCGCCGGAAAAAACCGCCCCCAGGCTTTTGCGCACCATGGAATGGGCACCGTCACAGCCGACGATATAAAGCGCCTCACACGTCTGCGCACGGCCTTCGGCATCGAGGTAGCGCGCGCTGACATGCGAACCTGCATCGCTGTAGTCGATGAAGTCGATACCGCGTTCGATCACGACGCCGGCCGCGTGCAGCCGCTCGGCAAGTAATTTTTCATGGCGGTCCTGCGGAAAGATCTGCAAGAAAGGGTAGGGCGTCAGGCCCTCGCCGATCGCGCCAAGTTGCACATGCGCCTTGTGTTCACCCCCAGCCCACAGATTGAACGCCTGGGCCCGATGTCCTTCGGCCAATACCGCGTCGGTCAGGTCGAGCTGGCGGTACAGTTCCAGCGTGCGCGCCTGGACGACCAGCGCGCGTGATGCCGTCCCGGGCGCAGCCGCCTTGTCGAGGATGCGTACGCGCACGCCGAACCGGGTGAGCCACAAGGCCAGTACCATGCCGGTAGGGCCGGCGCCGACGATCAACACTTCATGCTGCTCCATTGCAGACTCCTCTCGGTGTTAACAGGCTCTAGCCATCGATATGCGCCACCAGCGGCAAATGGTCGGACGCGATACGCGCCAACGGGCTGGCATGCACCTGTACCTGCAGCAACCGTTGGCGCGGGCTGATCCAGATGCGGTCGAGTGAAAACAGCGGCCACCGCGCCGGAAAGGTGCGCGGCGACGGCGCCGCCTCGAAGTGCGACACCAGCCAGCGCAGCGGCCGCCCCCAGACGAACCATTCGTTGACGTCGCCCATCAGGAGTATCGGCATGCGGTCGGTATCAAAGGCTTGCAACAAGCGCCTGATCTGGTCGCGCCGTTCGGCCGGCCGCAGGCCCAGGTGCGTCGCCACCACCCGCAGCGGCTGGCCGTGGCAGTCGAGATCGGCGTCGAGTGCGCCGCGCGCTTCACGGCTGCCGAACGACAAGTCGATGGCGCGCGTCGCCTGTACCGGATAGCGGCTCAGCACTGCATTGCCGTAGCGGCGTTGCGGCGTATCTTCGGTCGGCCCTTCGACGGCGTGGAAGCCGGTGGCCTCCTGCAGTACCTTCAGCACGTCGGCGCTCTCCGATCCGCCCAGCGGCACTTCCTGCAAGGCGACGACGTCAGCGCCGATGTCGAGCAGAACCCGTGCAATACGTTCAGGATCGAAACGACCGTCGGTACCGATCGCACTGTGGATATTGTAGGTGGCCACAGTCAGCGGCCAAGGGCTGGCCGGGGCCGTCTGCGCAGGCGGCGCCAGCACTGCGGCGACCTGGTTCATCGGGCGCTCCGCGGTTGCGGCGAAAACAATTTTTGCAGGCCCAACGCCATGCCGATCAGCAGCGCCGCCATGCCCGCCAGCAAGGCTACGGTCGCCAGGCTGGGATGGCGGATCGCTTCCGCCAGATTGTGTGCGAACGCGACGGTGACAACAATGCCCGGCGTCATGCCAAGGAAGGTGCCGATCAGATAGTCGCGCAAGCTCAGGTGCGACACGCCGGCCACCACATTGGCGATCGTGAACGGCGCCACCGGCAACAGGCGGATCACCACCATGGCCGGAATGCCGCGCTGTGCGAAGCGCCGGCTCAGGCTGTTGACGCGGCGGCCGAGCAATTGTTGCAGCGTCTCGCGGCCCAGCCATACACCGAAGCCGAAGCCCGCCAATGCGCTCAGCAAAGACCCCGCCAGCGCATACAAGGCGCCGTAGAATGGCCCGAACACGATGCCCGTCACCGCGATCAGCAAGGTCACCGGGAACATCAGCAGGCCCGCCACCAGATACACCGCCATTACTGCCAGCGGCGTGAATGGCATCGCTTCCAGATCGCGCGCCATGGCAATCAACGCACTCAGGTTGAACCACTCGCGCAGCGGCGTGAAACGCCACGCCAAGGCCAGCGCCAGCAGCACGATGCCGAATACGCCGAGGCCGATCAACCGGCGCGGCACCGGCTTGCGCGCCTGACCCGGCACGAACTGTGCAACCAGTTCATCGGGATTGATCGGCGTCTCCGGGTCGAACATCACCTTGTCCGGCATGAGCGCTTCGATCTGCGGCAGCACGACCGGATCGAGCGCGACCATGGTGCGGCCTTCGCCTTGCAGCGCAGCGATGGCGGCATGCAGGCCGGAGCGACTATCGATTTCCTGCCTGACCGTTTCCGCGCCGACATCGAGATGCTCGGCCAGCAAGCGGTTGCGCATGCCGGCAATCGCGGTGCGGATGCGTCCTTGCTGCGCTTCGTCGCCATGGGCTTCAATGACTAGATTGCATTCGGTGTCGTACGCCATGGAACGGTTGCTCATGTTGGCCGAGCCGACGCAGAACAGGCGATCGTCAACCGCGAACACCTTGCTATGGACGTTGAGGCAGCCCTCTTGCTCGCGCGCCAGCCGCGGGCAATACATCCGATAGCGGTCATGGCGGTCGGCGGCTTTCAGGCGCTGATGAACACGTGCGCGCAGATGACCCATGGTGGCCTGTTCCAGCCAGCCGCTCTGGTTTTGCGGCGACACCACCGCGACCTCCGGGGCGTCGTCTTCGGCCAGGCGCGCCGCAAGCGCATCATGCAGCACGTTGGAGGTGAAGTACTGGTTTTCGAAGAACAATGAATGCCGTGCCGCGGCGATGGCGTCGAGATAGAGCTGGCGGATTTCGTAGACGCCGGCGACGCCTTCGTGTTCCGGTTCGGTGCGTGCAATCCCTATTTCAACTTCGTTCAGGTCGGGTTCCACGCCGGCCGGCCACAGGTCGTCGCCGCCTTCAGCCTCGTTCGGCGGCAGTGCAGGTTTGCAGCCGGCGCGGGTCCAGCGCTGACGCGCCAGTTCGCCGAGGGCGGCGGCGACTTCTCCGTCGACCATCGCCTGCACATCATGGAAAGGACCATACCGCTTGCCGTCGATGTCGCGGCGAAGGGATTGATCCGGTGCATGCTCCGGCGTGTCCCAGCGGTTGCGTGTCAGGTCGATGCCACCCGCAAACGCCAGTTTGTCGTCAATCACGACGATTTTCTGATGATGCGAGGCGCCCACCGGATGGCTGGCATCCATGTGGAAAGAAAACCGGCGCCGCTTGCGCCAGCCATGCTTGTAAGCCGGCGGCCATTCGCGCTCCAATGCATACAGCATCGCAAAATCCCAGTTGAGGACATAGACATGCAGTTGTGGGCGTTCCTCAATCAGCGCGTTGAGAAAGTCGCCCAACGCCTCCGGATAACCATCGCCGGCGCCGCCCGGCATCAGTCGCATGCGACTGTCGACGTCCCAGCCCAGGATGAATATGCTGTGCTGCGCCTGCCGGATGGCCGCACGCACGGCGCTGAAATAAGCGTCGGCGTCGATCAGCAGCTTGAAGCGATGTGTCGGCGCAATGCGCCAGCAATTCTTGCCGGGCTCAAGCAGGCGGGGCCGCGATGGCGCTGGCTCGGTATACATGGATCCGCTGACCTTTCGTTAATGCCTGCGGCGCAGGCGCAATGAGGGAGGTCAGCGTAGACCAGGCAACGATGGACGGCTATCGGCAAATACCTTTTTCCAAAGTCAGACAAAAAGGAAGTCAGGCCCGGGCGCAATGCGCAGCCTGACGTTGAAACACGACTTTGAAACGGCAATTTGAAACAGGACTTGTTGATGTTGTGCCTTGAAATCATGCAGGCAAGCTCAGGAACGCCGCACATGCGCCGCAAAGCCGCTCACTCCCGGCGCAATTTCTTCGCGCAGCGTCAATGCCGGAATGACGTAGTCGCCGGCGTTTTGCGGACGGAACGCAATCGGCGCGGTGCTGGCAAGCCTGTCGAGGCGCTCGCCGAGTGCTGCGCAGATGCCGGCGTAGCGCCCGGCGTCGATCTTGCCGGTGCGATACACGACAAAGGGCGGCAGCACCTCGAAGCCCGGGTAGTACAGGATGCCGTGATGGATAGGGAACAGCAGATCGTCTATCGGACCGTTGATGCCGCGCGCTGCATAGTGCGACTCCCAGCCGCCGGTAGTGACGATCACCATCGCGCGCTTTCCCGCCAGCGAGCCCTCGCCGAAACGATCGCCCCAGCGCGCGTCGGAATGTTCGCCGACGCCATAGGCGAAGCCGTAAGCGTAGACACGTTCGACCCAGCCCTTCATGATGGCCGGCATCGAATACCACCACAGCGGAAACTGCAGCATTAGCATGTCCGCCCAGCGCAGCTTGTCCTGCTCGCCTGCGATGTCGGCGCTTTGCAAGCCGTTTGCGAAGGCGTGCATCGATGCCAGCGAGGCGTCGAAGCGTTCACCGTCACGCGGCGCCAGGCTGTCGTCGGCATCGAGCGGGGCTTTCCAGTCCATGGCGTACAGGTCTGACACCTGTACGGTGTGCCCGGCCGCTTCCAGGCGGGCGACGGCAAAGTTCTTGAGGGAACCGTTGAGCGATTGCGGTTCGGGATGGGCATACACGATCAGGACATTCATAGCGGGCTTTCAAAAGGGAACAGGCGCCCAGCTTAGGTCCGGCTCAGGTATATTGGAAATGAATTTACAATATTGCAGGTATTAAGAAAGCTGATCATGAAAAAGTTGCGGCAACTCGACCTCAATCTGCTGGTGACGCTCGACGTATTGCTGTCCGAGCACAATGTGACGCGGGCGGCGCAACGGCTGAATTTTTCCCAGCCCTCGGTCAGCGTGCATCTTGCCAAACTCCGCGACATATTCGGCGATCCCTTGTTGCTGCCCGGGCCGCGCGGCATGCAACCGACCGCGCGCGCCGTAGAATTGCGCGAACCCTTGCGTGAAGCCCTGCAGGCGCTCGAGCGCGCGGTGGCCCCGGGCGCAGGATTCGATCCCGGCAGTGCGGACAATACCTGGCGTGTCGCCGCCACCGATGCCAGCGAAACGGCAATATTGCTGCCGGCCTTGCCCGGATTGCGCGCTGCCGCGCCGGGTACGCGCCTGGCCGTGGTTGAACTGGCGCCGGCGCGCATTGCACGACAGGCGGAGCAAGGCGAAATCGACCTGGCGTTCCACACCAGCGACGACGCGCCGCCCGGCATGCGCCAACGCGTGCTGTTCCGCGAGCGCTATGTCCTGGCCGGCCGCAGCGGCCACCCCAAACTCCGGCGCAAGCCGACGGCGGCGCAGTTTTGTGCGCTGGAACATGTGATCGTGTCTCCGGACGGCGGCGGCTTTCGCGGCGTCACCGACGATGCGCTGGCCGCCGTCGGACTGACGCGTCGCGTGGCGCTGTCGGTGCCGCATTTCCTGTTCATGATGTCGGTGCTGGCCAATACCGACATGGTGGCGATGCTGCCGTCGCGCCTGATGCGAGGATCGGCTGCCTTGCAGGTGGTCGAACCCCCTTTCGAGGTCGCCGGTTATGACATGGCGATGCTATGGCATGAACGCTCGCATCGCGATCCGGCGCATCAGTGGCTGCGGGATCATCTCGCGGACGCGGTGTAGAGCGGACAAGAAAACGCCATCGTCGGCGACGCACCGTGCCGGCATCCGGTAGCGAACCGGCAAGCGATAATACGGATTTTTCGAAATGCTTCTTTTGGTGAATAACGATGAACCATCACATTTCTGCGGTTGAATTGGGCAAGGCCTACCGATTGTTGAATCATGGTCCGACGGTCTTGGTCTCGGCTGAGCACGGCGGCCAGGCGAATGTCATGGCGGCTGCCTGGGCCTGCGCACTGGATTTTGCGCCGCCCAAGGTAACGGTCGTGCTGGACAAGGCCACCGCCACGCGCGCGCTGGTGGAGCAGAGCGGCTTGTTCGTGCTGCAGGTGCCCAACGCCGCCCAGCTGGAACTGACCCAGGCGGTCGGCAGCACCAGCCTGTCGGACGCGCCGGACAAGCTCAATCGCTGCGGCGTAGAACTTTTCCGCGTGCAAGGCAGCGATCAGCCGCTGGTGGCAGGTTGCTCGGCCTGGCTCGCGTGCCGCCTGATTGCCGAACCGCATAACCAGAACACCTATGACCTGTTTATTGGCGAAGTGATCGGCGCTTGGGCCGATACACGGGTTTTTCGCGACGGTCACTGGCACTTCGAAGACGCCGGCCCGGAGTGGCGCAGCCTGCACTACATTGCCGGGGGGAATTATTACGCCATCGGAGAAGCCTTGCATGCTTCGGTCCACGGGAATGAAGCCGAATCGGCAAGCTGATACAGCCGGCGCTCAAGGAGAGGCCTCCTTTTGTCCTACATTCCAATCAGTGTTTCTCAACCTACTCATTGTCAGGGCGTTTGGAGATACTGCTGAATCGTAGGGTGGTTGTTTTGACAAGCTTTCGACGTACTCGCGGGGGCTCATGGATGGTCATGAGGCGTGAGATGCAAGCTTTCAGCAGGGCGGAAAATAATTACCGGGACAAGTTCTTGGACACCAACAATAAAGAACCAATTGCGATGGACGCTACGGATGTCAGCGCGCCGCGCGTTGCATTTGACCTGCAGCTGCGACTTCTGGGCGCTTTGCTCGCCCTGTGCGTCCTGACGTCGCTGGCGCTGTTGAGTGTGCTTGGCTTTGTTCAGTGGCGCGCGTTGAATGAGCAGGCGGCATTGGCCGCGGCGCGCGCCACCGTGGTCGCCAAGGAGCATGCCGACAAGGTGTTCGAACTGAATGCCGCGCTCAAGGGACGGGTCGAAGATGCGCTCGCTGGAATGGACGAAGACCGCGTCCGCGCAGAGCAACGGAGTATCCACACAAAATTGCGCCGCATGATCGCCGGTTTGCCGCAGGTGATCGCTGTGGCCGTGATCGGTAAAAACGGCGATGTGCTGGTGCATAGCCGCGACTATCCTGTGCCGCCGATCTCGGTTGCGGACCGGGACTATTTTGCTGCGCTCAAAGAAGGCAGGCAAGAGTCCGTCTCGCCCCTCATGATCGGGCGGCGGGCGCGGCAGCCCATGTTCACCGACGGCGTCGCGCGGAGATCGGAAGACGGCGAATTTCAGGGAATCATCCTGGTGTCGCTCGACCCCAATTATTTCCTGTCGTTTTACGAAGATATGCTTCCGGGAGAGATGCATCAGTCCCTGTCGCTGGTGCGACAGGACGGCGCAATCCTTGTGCGGTATCCGAAAATGCCCGGCCAGCCCGCCGTCGTGCCGCCGTCCGCGCCATTTTTCACCGGCATCGGAAAAGATTCGATTTCAGGTGCACTGACCGGCGTCTCGCCATTGGACGGAACGACAAAAATCATTGCCTACCGGCGTGTCGCCAATCACGATCTCTACGTCGTGTCGGCCGCTTCGCTATCCCACGTCTGGAGTTCCTGGATTTCTTATATGGCACTGGCGGCGGGCTTGCTGATGGTGCCGAGCGGCTTGCTGTGCGGGATCATCATTTTTGCCATTCGCAAAGTCAAGGATCAGCGCGTGGCATGGGGTCACTGGCGTCATGAATTCACGTTGCGTCACAAGGCCGAATCCACCCTGCGCGAATCGCAGAAGTTCGAAGCGCTGGGCAAGTTGCTGGGCCGCGTGGCGCACGATTTCAACAATTGCCTGATGGTGGTCACCACCGGCATCCAGATCATTCGCCTCAAACGCATCGCCGGCGTCGAGAAACAGATCGATGCCATCGAGCGTGCCGTCAATGGCGGACAGCAACTGACGCGGCAACTGCTCGGCGTGAGCCGGCGCCAGCCGCTCAAGCCGGAAATATTTTCGCTGCAGACACGCATGTCCGAGTGGCAGACTTTGTTGCTCAATCCGATTGGCGCCGAGCGCTGTACCGTCGTGGTGGAACCTGACACCTGGCCGGTTTGCGTCGATCCGATCGAGTTGCAGCTGGCGCTGATCAACGTGCTCATGAATGCCCGCGACGCCAGCCCTTCGGAAGGGCGGATCACGCTGCAGGTCGGCAACGTGCTCAAGCGCAATGAAATGCAGACGCACGATTATTTTGTGCGCCTCGCCGTCATCGATCATGGTATCGGCATGTCCGAGAGTGCGCGCAGGCAAGCATTCGACCCGTTGTTCACGACCAAGGAAGCGGGCAAGGGAACCGGGCTGGGATTGTCGCAGGTGCAGAATTTTGCGCGAGCAGCCGGTGGTCATGTTGAACTGGACAGCACGCTTGGCATCGGCACCACGGTGACCATCTTCCTGCCGGCCGCCGAAGGGGCGGTGCAAGCGCCGGAGCCGGAGCCGGCGCTGAAGCCCGCGGCGGTGATGCCGTTAAAGCTGCTGCTGGTCGAAGACAACCCCGACGTGGCCGACGGCATCATCACGCTGTTGCAGACGGCCGGGCATACGGTCACGCACAAGCAGAATGCGATGGACGCGGAGCAGTTCCTGTCGAGTAACCAGGTCGAACTGGTCATCTCCGACATCCACATGCCGGGGGGCATCACCGGTATCGCGCTGGCGAAAAAACTCCAGCTGTCCCACCCGGCGTTGCCGGTGATCCTCATCAGCGGATACGCGGAAGACCTGCAATCGGCGATGAAGAGCGGTTTCAAGGTGGTGTCCAAACCGTTCTCGCTGGAGAGCATCAATCCGCATTTGCGGGTTCGCGACAAGCAGACCGGGTAGAAACGCACCAGGGAAGCGGCGGGGGGCCCTGCGCAATTCCAGGCAGTCGTTTTTGCACATGTGACCGTTGCGAGACCTCCGGCGCCCGGACGCAAGAACCGAGGCGCTGCCGAAGCGGCGTTACACCGCCGGAAAACTGGCGCAGCAGGTCAGTTTCATGCGGAGATTTTTGCCGGAATCGATGGTCGATAAAAATCTCAGGAAATACAACCAGCTCCCCCCTCTGACCGATCAACGCCGGCCATCATCAACAACGAATTCCAGGGCAAGGAACGAGTCCCTGGTCATCTCCCCTAAGGTCGGGGTAACACTGCGCGACCGGCAGCGCGATGCGGTCGACTCTGAAGATGCGACAACTTGCCTGCGGGAATGGGCTGTTGAATTCGTTCGCGATGTTCCGCCAGTCATCCGAGGCGCGGGGAAAATCTATTTTGCGAAACCGTTTATCTTTGCGGAAAACGCATTGCGAAAACACGTTTCGCAAATGCAGGCGGAGAGCCTTTATTGGTGCCTGAGGCCGGACTTGAACCGGCACGCCCCTTTCCAGGTAAGCGGCGGATTTTAAGTCCGCTGTGTCTACCAATTTCACCACTCAGGCCCGGAGTGTTCCGACGCAAGAGGCCGGAAAAGGAACGCATTATAGCAGCGACTTTGGCTGGATTTGCGCGAATGTTTCCGCTGCATCATGCATTTCGCGGTTTTTATCGGCGCAGTGCGCATGGGATCCGGGATCCCGTCGGCATGGATTGCCGCCACCCGCCATTTCCAATCTGTAACATCACGCAGGTAGTAAAATGTGGTCTATTCCAATTCAAATCGGTTGAGACCATGACACAAGCTGTATTGAAGACAGTTCAATGTATTTCGCCTTCCGGTTTGCATTCCATGGCTTACAAAGAATGGGGCGATGCGCACAATCCGAATGTGCTGGTCTGCGTCCACGGCGTCACGCGCGTGAGCGATGATTTTGATGTGATGGCGCGCGACTTGTGCGACACCTATCGGGTGGTGTGTCCCGACGTGGTCGGGCGGGGGCGCTCCGGACGCCTGGGCAATCCGCAGCATTACGCGATTCCGCAGTACGTCAGCGACATGGTCACGCTGCTGGCGCGGCTCGATGCCGACAGCGTCGACTGGTTCGGCACCTCGATGGGCGGGCTGATCGGCATGGGATTGGCGTCCTTGCCGGACAATCCGATTCGCCGACTGGTGCTCAACGATATCGGTCCGTCCATCAACGGCTCGGCGCTGGCGCGCATCGGCGAATACATCGGCCAGGACGTGCGCTTCGACACATTCGACGAAGCGGCGCTGTACATCCGCACGATTTCGGCGAGTTTCGGTCCGCATACCGATGAAGAGTGGCACAAGCTGGCCAGCGATGTCCTGCGCCAGGATGAACAAGGCAAATGGAAGCGCCATTACGACCTGCGCCTGGCTGAACCGTTCAAGACCATGACGCCGGAGGCGGCCAGCATCGGCGAAGCCATGCTGTGGGCCGCCTACGATGCGATCCGGTGTCCGACGCTGCTGGTGCGCGGCGCGCAATCCGACCTGCTGCTGCCGGAGGTGGCGCAGGCCATGACACAACGCGGTCCCAAGGCCAAACTGGTGGAGCTGGAGGGTGTCGGTCACGCGCCGACATTCATGCACGCTCAGCAAATCCAGGTCGCCAAGGACTTTTTGCTCGGTTGATTTCATCCCTGACCGGCTCTTATTGATTGAAAGGAAACATCATGACAGTTCAACGTCTGCACGTCGGCAAGCGTCTTTCCGAAGTCGCCATCCATAACGGCACCGTCTACCTGGCGGGCCAGATCGCCGAAGACACCACCCAGAACATCGAAGGCCAGACGCGCGAAGTGCTGGGCCACATCGACCGCCTGCTGGCCGAAGCCGGCAGCAGCAAGGAACATATCCTGTCGTGCCAGATCTATATCGCCGACGTCAAGGATTTCGACGGCATGAACGCCGTGTGGGACGCCTGGGTGGCAAGCGGCAACACGCCGCCGCGCGCGACAGTGGAGGCCAAGCTGGCGCGCCCGGAATTGCTGGTCGAGATCATCATCGTCGCCGCCCAGAAGTAATCGTTAGCGCATTCTCCAACGTAATCTCCAACGTATTTCAGCGCATTTTCAACGTCATCGAATTCAGGCAAAGGTTTCATGGTTTCTGTCGTCGCAGTTCAGCAGGAGGGCAACGCCTCCATCGTCGCCGGTCTGAGTCCGGAAGACAGCGCACGCGTGCTGGAGGCGCTGGCCTTCGTCGAGCCGATCTATCGCGGCAAATCGATCACGTCGGGGCAGGATGCGCTGGCATTCGTGCAGGGCGTGGCCGGCGTGCTGACGGCGCTCAACGTCGACGCCGAGACCCGCATCGCCGGGCTGCTGTTCGAGCTGCATCTGCTAGACCTGGATGTGGCGGCGACGATTGCAGAACGCTACGGCAAGGACATCGCGGACCTGGTCGCCGGCGTGCGCCAGCTGATGCGTTTCCATGGCCTGACCTTCCAGCATCCGCAGGAAGTCCTGCGCGGCAAGAACGCGGCGCAACAGGCCGCGGCGCAGATCGAAACGCTGCGCAAGATGTTGCTGGCGATGGCCACCGACATGCGCGTGGTGCTGGTGCGCCTGGCCTCGCGCGTGACGACCTTGCGTTACTTCGCCGAGAACAAGCTGGAGAACGAGACCACCGCGCAATACGCGCGCGAGACCTTCGATCTCTATGCGCCGCTGGCCAATCGCCTCGGCATCTGGCAGCTCAAATGGGAGCTGGAGGATTTGTCCTTCCGCTTCATCGAGCCGGTCACGTACAAGCGTATCGCCAGGATGCTGGAAGAGAAGCGCATCGAGCGCGCCGAGTTTGTCGCCACCGCCATCGAGCGCCTGCGCACCGAGCTGACGGCTGCCGACATCAAGGCGGAAGTCTCGGGGCGGCCCAAGCACATCTACAGCATCTGGAACAAGATGCGCGGCAAGTCCATTGATTTCTCCGAGCTGTACGACGTGCGCGCCTTCCGCGTCATTGTCGACGACGTCAAGGATTGCTACACCGTGCTCGGCATCATCCACAACATCTGGGTGCCGATTCCCAAGGAATTCGACGATTACATTTCGCGTCCCAAGCAAAACGGCTACCAGTCCTTGCACACGGTGGTGGTGGCCGAAGACGGCCGTCCGCTGGAAGTGCAGATACGCACGCGCGAGATGCACCACTTCGCCGAATACGGCGTGGCGGCCCATTGGCGCTACAAGGAAAGCGGCGGCTCCAATTTCGCCGCGCAGAAGTACGATGAAAAGATCGCCTGGCTGCGTCAGCTGCTGGCATGGAAGAGTGAAGTATCGGACGCCGTCGTGGAGCAGGAAGAAGTGCGTCGCGACTGGGTCGAGAAACTCAAGTCGACCACGCTCGACGAGCGCATCTATGTATTGACGCCGCAAGCGCGCGTGATTGAATTGCCGAGCGGCGCCACGCCGATCGACTTCGCCTATCACCTGCACAGCGACGTCGGCCATCGCTGCCGCGGCGCACGCGTCGACGGCGTCATGGTGCCGCTGAACACGCCGCTGAAGAACGGCCAGACCGTCGACATCATCACCGTCAAGAGCGGCCCCGGCGTCGGTCCGTCGCGCGATTGGCTGAGTGCCGGCTACGCCGCCAGTTCGCGCACGCGTTCCAAGGTGCGCGCCTGGTTCAACGCCATCGAACAGGAAGAGACGCTGGCGCACGGCCGCACCGTGCTGGAAAAAACGCTGCAGCGGGAGGGCAAGACCGCCGTCAACCTGGAAGAGCTGGCGCACAAGCTCGGCTTCGCCAAGGTCGATGACCTGTGTCTGTCGCTGGGCAAGGATGAGTTCAGTCCGCGCCAGATCGAGCAGATGCTGCATGAAGGCGAGGAAGGCAAGGAGAGTCGGCAGACCGAACCTGACGAAGCCTCCATCACGCGCAAGAGCCGTGCATCGAGCGTGGTGCAGGGCGCCAAATCCGGTGTGCTGGTGGTCGGCACCGAAGGCCTGATGACGCAGCTGGCGCGTTGCTGCAAACCGGCGCCGCCGGACAGCATCGTCGGCTTTGTCACGCGCGGCAAAGGCGTGTCCATCCACCGGCTGACCTGCAAGAATTTCGCCGAGATGAGCAGCAAGGCGCCTGAACGCGTCATCCAGACCGAATGGGGCAACTCGGGCAAGGACACGGTTTATCCGGTCGACATCTTCGTGCTGGCCGGCGATCGTCAGGGCCTGTTGCGCGACATTTCGGAAATCTTCCTGCGCGAAAAAATCAACGTCATCGGCGTCAGCACGCAAAGCATGAAGGGCCAGGCGCGCATGGGCTTCACCGCCGAGATCGGTTCGACTGCACAATTGCAGAAGGCGCTAACCGTGATCCGTGAAGTGAAGGGTGTGCTGGAAGCCCGGCGGCAGTAGCGGTTGCGGCGGTTGCCCGATTCGTGGAAAGCGGTCAGAGAAGATATTTTTAAAAACTTTTCGCCAAGACTAGCCAAAAATAAAAAATGCCCCTATAATCTCGCTTCTTCACTAGGCGCGTAGCTCAGCTGGTTAGAGCACTACCTTGACATGGTAGGGGTCGTTGGTTCGAGTCCAATCGTGCCTACCAATATTCTTGATGTTGTTGAATATTGGTATCGAAGCAGGCAGTTACTGTAACTGAGGCTTCGTAAAAACAGCATCAAAAGCAAAATCGTAATGGAAGCGCAGTCCCGGCTTCCATTTTTGCTTTTTGCTTTGCGGATTTTCTCTTCATTTTCCCCTCCGTCAGTTTCTCGTCGCCAAAAAAAAGCCATCGCGAGCGATGGCCTTCAGCGACAACTTCCCAACTGTTTTTATTGATTATTCGTTTTCCCCGCTGGCGCTGCGTTCGCGACCGGTGACGCCGGCACGTTCAGTACGGCGTCGCGCTTGTCCAGCAGATGCTGGCGCAGGATGGCCGCCAGGCGTTTGCCATCGCGTGCTTCCAGCGCCTTGACCATTTCATCGTGGTCGTGCGCGGCATTGTCCCATTTTTCCGGGCGGAAGTTCGACTTGAAGCGCAGCGCCTGCAGGCGGCGGTTCAGGCCGAGGTAGGTCTGGTGCAGCACTGAGTTGCGCGCGGCTTCGTTGATCTTGTTGTGGATGGCCTGGTTGCGGCTGTAGTAGCCGGGCAGGTCGTTCTGCGCCTTGCAGGCCAGCATGGCGTAATGCAGCGCCTTGATCTCGGCCACTTCCACCGGTGTGATGCGTTCGCACGCCAGCTCGCCGGACATCGCTTCCAGGCCGCTCATGAGTTCGAAGGTTTCCCAGATTTCGGTTTCGGTCATCTTCGACACCGAGGCGCCGCGATTGGGCGAGATTTCGATCAGGCCTTCTGCGGCCAATACCTTCAGTGCCTCGCGTAGCGGGGTGCGCGAAATGCCCAGCGTCTCGCACAGTTCACGTTCGTTCAGTTTGGTGCCGGGCGTCAGCACCGCTTCCACGATCAGGTTGCGGAGGTGCTCGACGACGGTGTCGTGCAGGCGCTGGCGCTCCAGTTTGGGCAGGGCGGCGGGGCTGGTTTGCTTCTCGGTCGTGTCGAATTCTATGGCTGAATTTTGCATTCAAAATCCTTAATTTGCTGCTTGTCGTTATTTTAGCATTCAACGCTTCATTGCAAAAATACCAGCTTTCTGGTGTTGTATGGATGAAAAATATTGCCGTGAAACGCTGATAAGCAAAGCCAAGTACCTATATAAAAAGGGTTTTTCACAAAGATGGCCACTTGACTCCGTACCTGGAGTATGGACTGCAACGATCAAAAAAACCTTTACCTCCCCAAATCTCACTGATAAAGTATTTTGCATTCAAAATACAAAATTCGATAAAAATTAGTTTTCAGAGACGAATTTCCAAGGAGAAGTAAATGTTAAAACTCGACTTTCATCCCGCCGGCCGTCATTTCCTGCAAATCCCGGGTCCGAGCCCTGTGCCTGATCGCATCCTGCGCGCGATGAGCTTGCCGACCATCGACCACCGCGGCCCAGAGTTCGGCGCGTTGGGACTGCAGGTGCTGGCCGGCATCAAGAAAATCTTCAAGACCGAACAGCCGGTCATCATCTATCCCGCTTCGGGCACCGGCGCCTGGGAAGCGGCGCTGACCAATACCCTGAGCGCGGGCGACACCGTGCTGATGTACGAGACCGGCCACTTCGCCACACTATGGAAGAAGATGGCCGAAGCGCTGGGACTGAAGCCGGAGTTCCTCGGCTTGCCCGGCATCGAAGGCTGGCGCCGCGGGGTACAGGCGGACCTGATCGAAGAGCGCCTGCGCAAGGATGGCGGACATCAGATCAAGGCGGTGTGCGTGGTGCATAACGAAACCTCGACCGGCGTGACCTCCGACATCGCGTCGGTGCGCAAGGCCATCGACGCCGCCGGCCATCCGGCACTGTTGCTGGTGGATACGATTTCCGGCCTGGCATCGGCGGATTATCGCCATGACGAGTGGGGCGTCGACGTGACCGTGTCCGGTTCGCAAAAGGGCCTGATGCTGCCGCCGGGCATCAGCTTCAACGCCGTCTCGAAGAAGGCGATCGAAGCGAGTAAATCCTCCAAGTTGCCGAAAGCCTTCTGGGGCTGGGGTGAAATCATCGAGATGAACGCCACCGGTTACTGGCCGTACACCCCCAACACCAACCTGCTGTACGGCTTGCACGAAGCGTTGGACATGATTCTGGGCGAAGGCCTGGACAACGTCTTCGCCCGTCATGAGCGCTTGGCCGAAGCCTGCCGTCAGGCCGTGACAGCTTGGGGCCTGGAGATCCAGTGCGCCGATCCTGCCGTGTATTCGCCGGTGCTGACGGGGGTGATGACGCCGGCCGGTTTCGACGCCGATGCGATCCGCAAGGTGATCTACGAAAACTTCAACATGTCGCTCGGCACCGGCCTGGGCAAGATGAAGGGCGGCATGTTCCGCATCGGCCACCTGGGCGAAGCCAACGACCTGACATTGATGGCGACGCTGGCCGGTTGCGAGATGGGGCTGAAGCTGGCTGGCGTGAAGCTGGCCGGCAGCGGCGTACAGGCGGCGATGGACAACCTGACCGCGAAGAAGAGCAAGCCGGCGCTGAAGGTCGCCTGATCAGCCGGGCTATCCGGCCTGGCAAAAGCAATAACGGAGGAAAGAACGCCGGTGCAGGCCTTGTGCAAGGCTCGCACCGGCAACGTGGATCAATAACGAAAGACCGGCGCTGCAACACCCCGCAGAGGAATCGGAACCACAGGTTTCACGGCGCGCCGGCGTACCACTACTGGAGACAAAGCAATGAGACACCTGCGCCTGCGCGCGACTACGGTCGTGCTATTGATGTTATGCATGATGTATTTCATCACCTACCTTGATCGCGTCAACGTCAGCACCGCCGCGGCCGGTTTTGCCAAGGAATTCAACCTCTCGAAGACGGAAATCGGCCTGGTCTTTTCCGCCTTCGCCTATCCCTATTTAGTGTTTCAGATCATCGGCGGCTGGGTCAGCGACAAGTTCGGTGCGCGTCGCACGCTGATTTATTGCGGCTTGCTGTGGGCGCTGGCGACGGTGCTGACCGGTTTCGCAGGTGGTCTGGTGTCGTTGCTGCTGGCGCGTTTGCTGCTCGGTCTCGGCGAAGGCGCGACCTTCCCGGCGGCGACCACGGCGATGTCGCGCTGGGTGGCCAAAGACAAGCGCGGTTTCGCCCAGGGCATTACCCATGCCTTCGCGCGGATCGGCAATGCGGTGGCGCCGGCGGCGGTGGTGTGGATCATGGCGGCCCACGGCTGGCGTGAATCGTTCTACATCTTCGGCGCCTTCAGCCTGGTGTGGGTGATCGTCTGGGCCTTCGTGTTCACCGAAGATCCGGCCAAGCATCCGCGCATCACTTCGGAAGAACTGGCGATCCTGCCGCCCGGCAAAAAGAAGAGCCCGCAGATTCCATGGGGCCCGCTGTTCAAACGCATGATGCCGGTGACCATCGTCTACTTCTGCTACGGCTGGACCCTGTGGCTGTTCCTGAGCTGGATCCCGCAATACTTCCTGCACAGCTACGACCTCGATATCAAGAAATCGGCGCTGTTCGCCTCCAGCGTGTTCTTCGCCGGCGTGGTGGGCGATACCCTGGGCGGCATCGTCAGCGACAAGATCCTGAGAAACACCGGCAACCTCAAGCGCGCCCGCAGCTACATGGTGTCGGTGTGCATGCTGCTGACCTTGCTGTCGCTGCTGCCGCTGATGTTCACGCACAATCTTTATGTCTCGATCATCAGCCTGAGCGCAGGTTTCTTCTTCGCTGAAATGACGATCGGCCCGATGTGGGCGATTCCGATGGATATCGCGCCGGAATATTCGGGCACCGCCAGCGGCATGATGAATACCGGTTCGGCACTGGCCGCGATCATTTCACCGGTGCTGTCCGGTTACCTGATCGACAAGACCGGCAACTGGGAACTGCCGTTCCTCGGCAGCATGGTGCTGATGGGTTTCGGCGTGTTGCTGGCGTTCCGCATGCAGCCGGACAGCAAGTTCGAAAACACCACGCCGGACGCCGGCGGCCAGGTGATCAAGGCGCGCGCCTGATTGAATCAGTCCAGGAATGCCGCCTGTGATCTGGCGGCATTCCTGCGCATTGTTTTTCCTTTTCGACAGGACTCTTCATGTTGGTCAAGCCCATCCATCTGGTTCCGCCGAGTGCGCGGAGCTCTGCACCCTCTACGCCATTCGCCATGCAATTGCAGCGCGAGATGCGCGGCGAAGTCATGTTCGGCAAAGCTGACTGCGGCCGTTACGCCACCGACGCCTCCATCTATCAGATCATGCCGCTGGGCGTGGTCGTGCCGCGCGACCAGGCCGACCTGAAACTTGCGCTCGATATTGCGCGCCAGCATCGCATGCCGGTGCTGGCGCGCGGCGCAGGCACCAGCCAGTGCGGCCAGACCGTGGGCGAAGCGCTGATCATCGATAACAGTAAATATCTCAACCAGGTGATCGACTTCGATCCGGTGGCGCGCACCATCACGGTCGAGCCCGGGATGGTGCTCGACCATCTCAACGCCTGGCTCAAGCCGCATGGGCTGTGGTTCCCGGTCGACGTGTCGACGGCTGCGCAATGCACCATCGGCGGCATGTCGGGCAACAACTCCTGCGGCTCGCGCTCGATCGAATACGGCAACATGGTGCACAACGTGCTGGCCATTGACGCCGTGCTGGCCGACGGTACCGAAGGCCGGTTCGGTCGTTTGCCGGAGATGAACATCGTGCCGGGCAGTGGCCGCATCGGCGACATCGTGCGCGGATTGCAAACCATCGCGCAGCGCGAGCGCGGCGAAATCGTCGAGCGTGTTCCCAAGGTGCTGCGCCGCGTGGCAGGCTACAACATCGACATCTTCGATTGCCAGAATCCGCGCGCCTACACCGATGACGGCGTCGCCAACCTGGCGCACATCCTGATCGGTTCGGAAGGTACGCTGGCCTATAGCCGCCAGATCACCCTGGCGCTGATGCCGCTGCCGACGCACAAGGTGCTGGGCGTGGTCAATTTTCCGACTTTCTATCAATCGATGGACATGACCCAGCACATCGTCAAGCTCGGACCGACTGCGGTCGAGCTGGTCGATCGCACGATGATCGATCTGGCGATCAGCAATCCGGCCTTCAGGCCGGTGATCGAGAAGGCGCTGGTCGGCCGTCCGGAAGCGATCCTGCTGGTGGAGTTCGCCGGCGAAGATCTCGACCGGCAGCTCGACAAATTGACATTGTTGAGTGAGCTGATGGGCGACCTTGGCTTGCCCGGCTCGGTGGTCGAGATGTCCATCGCCAACGATCAGAAGGCGTTATGGGATGTACGCAAGGCCGGGCTGAACATCATGATGAGCATGAAGGGCGACGGCAAGCCGGTGTCCTTCATCGAAGACTGCGCCGTGCCGCTGGAGCATCTGGCCGAGTACACGCGCCAGCTGACCGAAGTGTTCCACAAATACGGCACCGAAGGCACCTGGTATGCCCACGCCAGCGTCGGCACCTTGCATGTGCGGCCCATTCTCGACATGCGGCGCGGCGGCGCCAGGGACATGCGCGAGATTGCCGAAGCCGCCGCCGTGCTGGTGCGCAAATACAAGGGCGCCTATTCCGGCGAACACGGCGATGGCCTGTGCCGCGGAGAATGGGTGGCGTGGCAGTATGGGCCGAGGCTCAACGCAGCCTTCAGCGAAATCAAGGACTTGTTCGATCCCGACAACCGCTTCAACCCGGACAAGATCGTGCGTCCGCCGAAGATGGACGACGCAAGCAATTTTCGCTTCGCACCCGGCTATCGCGAGCTGCCTTACAGCCCGGCGCTGGACTGGTCGCAGTGGAACGTCAAGCGCGACCCGCTGACCGGCAGGGAGAGCGCACCCGGCAGCGGCGGCGACCGCAGCGACGGGCTCGCCAAGCTGGTCGAGATGTGCAACAACAACGGCCATTGCCGCAAGTTCGACGCCGGCACCATGTGCCCCAGCTATCGCGTCACGCACGATGAAAAACACGTCACGCGCGGCCGCGCCAACACCGTGCGGCTGGCGCTGTCTGGCCAGCTCGGCGGCGAAGGGCTGGCCAGCCCCGAGGTCAAGGAAGTGCTGGACCTGTGCGTCTCCTGCAAGGGCTGCAAGCGCGATTGCCCGACCGGCGTCGACATGGCCAAGGTCAAGATCGAGGCCCGCGCGGCATGGGCGGCCAGGAACGGCATCCGCCTGCGCGACAGGTTGATCGCCTACATGCCGGCTTACGCGTCCTATGCCGGCAGCATCGGCGGGGTGCTGGCGTTGGCCGAGAAGATCCCGGTGATCTCAGGCTGGGTGAAGGGGATGCTGGGGTTGGCGCCGCAGCGTTCGTTGCCGCGTTTTCGCACGTCGTTCCTGAGCGATGCGCAGCGCTCATCAGCAACCAGTACCGGCAAGGAAGTCCTGCTGTTCGTCGACACGTTCAACAACAACCTGGAACCGGAAAACGCCCGTGCCGCGCAGCAGGTGCTGGAGGCTGCCGGTTACAAAGTGCATTTCAACAGTTTGCCCGGGCAGCGGCCTTTGTGTTGCGGTCGGACCTATCTGGCGGCAGGTCTGGTTGATCAGGCCAAGGTGGAGGCGCGCCGTACGCTGGATGCGCTGATGCCCTACGTGCGCCGCGGTGTCGCCGTGGTCGGGCTGGAACCGTCCTGTCTGCTGTCTTTGCGTGATGAGTTCTTGAGCTACGGTTATGGCGACGAAGCGAAACAACTGGCGCAGTCGGCTTTCTTGTTTGAAGAATTCCTGGTGCAGGAACACAAGGCCGGCAAGCTCAAGCTCGACCTGAAACCGCTCTCGTCCAACAAGATCGTGCTGCACGGCCACTGCCATCAAAAGGCCTTCGACGCCTTCCGTCCGGTGCCGACCGTGCTGCAATGGATTCCGCAGGCGGAGGTGGTCGTAGTGGAATCATCGTGCTGCGGCATGGCGGGGAGTTTCGGCTATGAAGAAGAGCACTACGAGGCGTCGATGGCGATGGCGGAGTTGTCGTTATTGCCGGCGGTGCGCAAGGCTGCGGCGGACGCCATCGTGGTGGCCGACGGCACCAGTTGCCGTCACCAGATTCACGACGGTGCAGGGAGAGAGGCGCTTCACGTCGCCCGTGTGCTGGCGGCGGCGCTGAACGTCTGATTAATCCGGGGTTTGCCGCAGGCGTGTTGTTTATTTGCGCCTGCGGTGTTGACATGAACGAATTTTGTGCTATATTGTTTGCTGTTCCTCGGTTCACAACCGGGCGGCAGGCCGAAAATCAATAAAAAGTGTTCGGTCAGCTGGTGAAGGTTACTCCGCATTACTTCTTCATTTTTGGCCGGTTCCCGGTCATGTCTGTAGCAGCAATTCATCTGTAAATCTTCCTCGATACAAGTTGTTTTAGTTTTTGCATGCGGCTTCATTGTGCATGTTCAGCGCATGTTCAGTTTTCGGCGTTCGTGCCGATACCAGAGCAGATTCACCTTCGTCGTCGCCACTTTCCAGATAGGACTGGGCGACGGGAATCTCCTCTTGTATCCGCATTGCGCGTGCATATCTGTACATGGTCGATTGCCGTGTCGATACCAGAGTAGATTCACCTTTCGCGCCACCACTTTCCAGATAGGACTGGGTGGCGTGAATCTTCTCTTGTATCGGCACCGCCGGAATATTTTCGCTTCATCGTGCCGATACAAGAGTGGGTTCATCGTCGGGGTCACTTTCCAGATAGGACTGGACCCCGGGAATCTGCTCTTGTATCGGTATTTCCACGTATGGGATGCGGCAACTTTTTATTGTTGCTATAATCCTTGTCTGCTTCATGGTTGTTTCAGCCATCCAGTTATATTCAGCAACACCCCAACATCTGTAAGAGCGAGAAAGGCAAACCGGTTATGACACCGCGAACTACCACCAAGGTCACTACGCGACGCTAGTCGGGTTCTTTTTCGTCTTCTGAAAAAGCGCGGCTGGTCCGCGTTTTTTTTCGTCCGCATTTTTCCCTTTTCATTTATTCAGCATCGGCAAGCATTTGCCGGAATGGAGTTCAACATGGTTTCAGTACGTCTTCCAGATGGTTCGCAGCGTCAATTCGATGCGCCCGTCACCGTGGCGCAAGTCGCCGCCAACATCGGCGCGGGCCTGGCCAAGGCGGCGCTGGCCGGCAAGGTCGACGGAAAGCTGGTCGATACGTCTTTCCTGATCGAAAAAGATGCCGATCTGGCCATCATCACCGACAAGGATGCGGACGGTCTGGAAGTGATCCGTCACTCGACCGCCCACTTGCTGGCGTACGCGGTCAAAGAGTTATTCCCGGATGCGCAGGTGACCATCGGTCCGGTGATCGACAACGGCTTCTATTACGACTTCGCGTACAAGCGTCCGTTTACACCGGAAGACCTGGCCGCAATCGAAAAGAAAATGGCCGAGCTGGCCAAGAAGGACGAGCCGGTCACCCGCAAGGTATTGCCGCGTGACGAGGCAGTGGCGTATTTCAAGTCCATCGGCGAAGCCTACAAGGCCGAGATCATCGAATCCATCCCGCAAGACCAGGATGTGTCGCTCTATACAGAAGGCAGCTTCACCGACTTATGCCGCGGCCCGCACGTGCCGTCCACCGGCAAGCTGAAGGTCTTCAAGCTGATGAAGCTGGCCGGCGCCTACTGGCGCGGCGATTCCAACAACGAGATGCTGCAGCGTGTCTACGGAACCGCCTGGGCCAAGAAGGAAGACCAGGAAAGCTACCTGCACATGCTGGAAGAGGCCGAAAAGCGCGACCACCGCAAGCTGGGCCGCGCGCTGGACTTCTTCCACTTCCAGGACGAAGCGCCGGGGTTGATCTTCTGGCATCCCAAGGGCTGGTCGATCTGGCAGCAGGTCGAGCAATACATGCGCCGCGTCTATCAGGACAGCGGCTATCAGGAAGTCAAGGCGCCGCAAATCCTGGATCGCTCGCTGTGGGAAAAAACCGGCCACTGGGAAAACTACCGTGAAAACATGTTCACGACCGAATCGGAAAATCGCGCCTACGCGCTGAAGCCGATGAATTGCCCGGGCCATATCCAGATCTACAACTCCGGCTTGCACAGTTATCGCGACCTGCCGTTGCGCTACGGCGAATTCGGCCAATGCCACCGCAATGAACCGTCCGGCGCGCTGCACGGCATGATGCGCGTGCGCGGCTTTACCCAGGATGACGGCCACATCTTCTGTACCGAAGACCAGATCCAGGACGAAGTCGCCGCCTTCAACAAGGTGGTGCGCGAAGTCTATGACAACTTCGGCTTTACCGACGTCGCCGTGAAGCTGGCGCTGCGTCCGGAAAAACGCATCGGCGAAGAAGCCGTCTGGGACAAGGCGGAAAACGCCTTGCGCGAAGCCATCCGCGCTTCCGGCACCGAGTGGGAAGAGTTGCCGGGAGAGGGCGCCTTCTACGGCCCGAAGATCGAATATCACCTGAAAGACTCGATCGGTCGTTCCTGGCAATGCGGCACCATGCAAGTCGATTTCTCGATGCCGGCCCGGCTGGGCGCGGAATATGTCACCGAAGACAACGATCGCAAGGTGCCGGTCATGCTGCACCGGGCGATTGTCGGCTCGCTGGAACGGTTTATCGCGATTCTGATCGAAAACCATGCCGGCGCCATGCCGCTGTGGCTTGCTCCGGAGCAAGTTGTGATCCTGAATATTTCCGACGCGCAAGCCGAATACGTCAAAAACGTTGCTCAAACGCTGAAAAAACAAGGGTTTAGAGTCGTGACCGATTTGCGTAACGAGAAGATTACCTATAAAATACGGCAGCATTCTTTACAGAAGCCGCCCTATATTCTGGTGGTCGGCGATAAAGAACGCGATACAAACACAGTGGCCGTGCGTGCGCGGGGCAATGTCGATCTGGGTGTCATGCCTATCGATGTATTGGTGGAACGCCTCAGAACCGAGGTGGAAACCAAAGCCTAAAGGGGCAAGCTCCTTCCAGCGCAAGAGCACGGCTTAATTTATTGGACGTTAAAAGGAAACTGCAATAGCTACTGACAAGTCGCATCGCATCAACGGTGAAATTACTGCACCGGAATTGCGTTTATCCGGGGTCAATAACGAGCCGCTTGGCATCGTCAATTTGGCTGAAGCTTTTCGTCTGGCGGAAGAGGCTAATGTGGATCTGGTGGAAATCGCACCGACCGCACAACCTCCTGTTGCGCGCCTGATGGATTATGGCAAATTCAAATATCAGGAGCAGAAGAAAGCTCATGAAGCCAAGCTGAAGCAGAAAGTCATTCAGGTCAAGGAAGTAAAATTCCGCCCTGGCACGGATGACGGCGATTACAACATCAAGGTGCGTAACCTGACCAAGTTCCTGGAAGAAGGTGACAAGACCAAGATCACGCTGCGTTTCCGCGGCCGTGAGATGGCTCACCAGGAAATCGGCATGCGCGTGCTGGAGCGCTTGAAGGTCGACCTGGAGCCGTTTGGCCAGGTCGAGCAGTTTCCGAAGATGGAAGGACGCCAGATGATCATGGTCCTGGCGCCTAAAAAGAAGAAGTAAGCAGAACTTGTCTCTTCTGTAACACAAGAAGAAGCAGCCATGCTTCTTCGCGCATCGCAGGATAAGTCTTTGCGATGCGTATCCCGGTCCGCAAGCGATAGCTGTAGCGAAGCCGAAGATTTTGTCGGGAAGCAGTGGTTTTGTTTCCCGCAAAAGCAGCAGTGAAAACTGCTGCCAATAAGTGAGAGCAGGCATCCAAGAGCAACGTATTGTTGCCACCTGCAATCATCAAAAAATGGAGCTGTCCAAAAGGACAGATAGTGTCATGCCAAAAATGAAGACGAAAAGCAGCGCCAAAAAGCGCTTCCGCGTCCGTCCAGGCGGTACCGTTAAACGCGGTCAAGCGTTCAAACGTCACATCCTGACCAAAAAGACCACCAAGAACAAACGTCAATTGCGCGGCGCAGTGGGAGTCCATGAGACTAACCTGTCGTCGGTTCGCGCAATGCTGCCGTTCGCTTAACCTCACACTAAGGAGCTACTATGCCTAGAGTTAAACGTGGGGTAACAGCACGTGCCCGTCATAAAAAAGTCCTGGCGCAAGCCAAGGGTTACCGTGGTCGCCGCAGCACCGTCTATCGTATCGCCAAGCAAGCAGTCATGCGCGCTGGTCAATACGCATACCGTGACCGCCGCAACAAGAAGCGCGTTTTCCGCGCACTGTGGATCGCCCGTATCAACGCTGCTGCTCGTGAGCATGGCGTGACATACAGCGTGTTCATGAACGGCCTGAAGCGTGCTTCGATCGAACTGGACCGTAAGGTTCTGGCCGACATGGCCGTGACTGACAAGCCAGCGTTTGCTGCGATTGTCAATCAGGTGAAGGCCAACATCGCTAAGTAATTAGCCGTGTTGATGCAGCCGTCGTCCGGTATCGGATGGCGCTGCAAAAATCCTGCGGGGCAGAGGTGAAATACCTGTGCCCCGTAGTCGTTTCAGACCGCCGCTTTTACAGTGTTATTTCAATCGCGATCTGGAAACATGAAGCAGTTTTTGAAGCAGCTGTGTTGAAGCAGCTGTTTTTTATTTCGATTTCATTTGTTCGACTTCGTCGTCAAAGCCGAACGGCTTTTGGATTACTCAGACTTCCATCTGAATGGAGCGAGACTTACCGCATGAATTCCCTAGAACAACTCGTTGCACAGGCCCAGGCCGATTTCGCCGGCGCACCTGACGCCGCCGCCCTGGAAAACGCCAAAGCCAAATACCTTGGCAAAACCGGCCAGATCACCGAGCAAATGAAGGGCCTGGGCAAGCTGGCGCCGGAAGAGCGCAAAGTGCAGGGCGCCGTCATCAATGCCGCCAAGGAGCAGATCGAGAACGCGCTGACCGCGCGCCGCGACGCTCTCGCCAACGCGCAGATGCAGGAGCGCCTGAACGCCGAAGCGATCGATGTCACCTTGCCGGGGCGCGGCCGCGCCAAGGGCGGCATCCATCCGGTGATGCGCTCGTGGGAACGGGTTGAAGAAATCTTCCGCTCGATCGGCTTTGATGTCGCCGACGGCCCGGAAATCGAAACCGACTGGACCAATTTCTCCGCACTGAACAGCCCGGAAAACCATCCCGCGCGCTCGATGCAGGACACCTTCTACATCGAAGGCAACGACACGCAAGGCAAACCGTTGCTGCTGCGCACGCACACCAGCCCGATGCAGGTGCGTTACGCGCGCATGAACAAGCCGCCGATCAAGGTCATTGCGCCGGGCCGCACCTATCGCGTCGACAGCGATGCAACGCACTCGCCGATGTTCCACCAGGTCGAAGGCCTGTGGATCGCCGAAGACATCAGCTTCGCCGACCTCAAGGGCGTCTACCTCAACTTCGTCAAGGCTTTCTTCGAGACCGACGACCTGCAGGTGCGCTTCCGTCCTTCGTATTTCCCGTTCACCGAACCGTCGGCGGAAATCGACATCGCCTTCGGCAGCGGTCCGCTGAAAGGTCGCTGGTTGGAAGTGTCCGGCGCCGGCCAGGTGCATCCGAGCGTGGTGCGCAACATGGGTCTCGATCCCGAGCAATACATCGGCTTCGCGTTCGGCTCCGGCCTCGAGCGCCTGACGATGCTGCGCTACGGCATCAACGACCTGCGCCTGTTCTACGAAGGCGATCTGCGTTTCCTGAAACAATTTAACTGACGCAATTCAATTGAACAATGTGATGCAGGGCCGGCGCGAACACCATCCGCGCTGCGCTGCAAACTGTGGACTGTCCGGACTTCCGGACCATAGCTGAAGGTTTGAATCATGCAATTCTCTGAAAACTGGTTGCGCACCATGGTCAATCCGAAGATGACTTCGGATGAGTTGTCGCACATGCTGACGATGTCGGGCCTGGAAGTGGAAGAAGTCGAAGCGGTCGCGCCGCCGTTCTCCAACGTGGTGGTCGGCGAAGTGCTGGAAGTCGCCAAGCATCCCAACGCCGATCGCCTGAACGTCTGCCAGGTCGACGTCAAGACCGGCACCATCCTCAACATCGTCTGCGGCGCGCCGAACGTGCGCGTCGGCATGAAGGTGCCTTGCGCGATGGCCGGCGCCGTGCTGCCTCCAGGCGCCGACGGCAAGCCGTTCGAGATCAAGGTCGGCCAGCTGCGCGGTGTCGAATCGCAAGGCATGCTGTGCTCCGCACGCGAACTGAAGCTGTCGGAAGATCACGGCGGCCTGCTCGAGTTGCCGGACGACGCGCCGGTCGGCCAGAATTTCCGCGATTACTTCCTGCTCAACGATCTCAAGTTCACCATCAAGCTGACCCCGAACAAGGCCGATTGCCTGTCCGTGCTCGGCGTGGCGCGCGAAGTGTCGGCATTGACCGATACGCCGCTGAAGCAGCCGACGTTCCAGACAGTCGCCGTCAACCTTGACGAAAAACTGCCGGTCAAGATTTCCGCGCTGGATCTGTGCGGCCGTTTTGCCGGTCGCGTAATCCGCGGCCTGAACGCCAAGGCGGCAACGCCGCAATGGATGAAGCAGCGCCTTGAGCGCAGCGGTCAGCGCCCGATCTCGGCGCTGGTCGACATCTCCAACTACGTCATGCTGGAACTCGGCCGTCCGTCGCACGTGTTCGACCTGGACAAGATCCACGGCAGCCTCGACGTCCGTTGGGGCAAGAAGGGCGAACAGATCAAGCTCCTCAACGGCAACACCGTTGAAGTCGACGAATGGGTCGGCGTGATCGCCGACGACAAGGAGCTCGAATCGCTGGCCGGCATCATGGGCGGCGACGCCACGTCAGTTTCTCTCGACACCACGAATATCTATCTCGAAGCCGCGTTCTGGTTCCCGCAGGCGATCCAGGGCCGTGCGCGCCGCTACAACTTCTCGACCGATGCAGCGCATCGCTTCGAGCGCGGCGTCGACTTCGCCACCGTGGTCGAACACATCGAGCGCATCACTGCCTTGCTGATCGAAATCTGCGGCACGCCCGACACCAAGGTCGGTCAGGTCGACGACCAGATCGTCAACCTGCCCAAGCGCGAGCCGGTCAAGGTGCGCACTGCGCGCGCCGCCAAGGTGATCGGCGTGGCCATTACCGACGACATGATCGCCGACATCTTCACGCGCCTCGGCCTGCAGTTCACGCAAGAGCCCGGCCTGTTCGCGGTGACGCCGCCGTCGTTCCGCTTCGACATCGAAATCGAAGAAGACCTGATCGAAGAAATCGCGCGCGTGTACGGCTTTGAAAACATCCCGGCCTTGCCGCCGGTGGCCGCCAGCGAGATGAAGATCGCGCCGGAAAACGTCCGTTCGCTGTTCGCCATCCGTCACCTGCTGGCCGACCTCGACTATCAGGAAGTGGTCAATTTCAGCTTCGTCGAGAGCGCATGGGAAGCCGACTTCGCCGGCAACCAGGCGCCGATCAAGCTGCTCAATCCGATCGCCAGCCAGATGAACGTGATGCGCTCCTCGCTGATCGCCAGCCTGGTCGCCAACGTGCGCTACAACATCAACCGCAAGGCCAACCGCGTGCGCGTGTTCGAAATCGGCGCCGTGTTCCATCGCGATGCACAGGTGCAGGACGGCCCGCTGGAAGTGGCCGGCTATCGTCAACCCAAGCGCGTTGCCGGCCTGGCCTACGGCCCGGTGGCCGACGAGCAATGGGGCCAGGACACGCGCAACGTGGACTTCTTCGACGTCAAGGCGGACCTGGAGGCATTGTTCGCCCCACGCGTCCTGCGTTTCGCGCGCGTCGAGCACCCGTCGCTGCATCCGGGACGTTCGGCCCAGGTCGAGCTGGACGGCAAGAGCATCGGCCTGATCGGCGAACTCCATCCGCGCCTGCAACAGAAATACGACCTGCCGCTGGCGCCGGTCGTGTTCGAAGTCGACGCGGCGGCATTACAGGAACGCGACGTGCCGGCCTACGTGGAAATCTCCAAATTCCCGGCGGTCACGCGCGACCTTGCACTGGTCGTCAAGCAGGCTGTCCAGGTCCAGGAATTGCGTGATATTTTCGCCGCGGAACAGCAGGGCAACGCTGTCTGCGGAATCATCCAAGCCTTTGTTTTATTTGATGAATATCAAGGAAAGGGTCTGGAAAATGACGAAAAAAGTCTTGCTTTCCGATTCACCTTGCAAGATACTCAAAACACACTCCAGGACGACACAGTTGACGCTGCAATGGCCGCTATCGTAGCCGCTGCGACGGGTAAGCTTGCCGCCAGATTGCGTACATAACAATTTATAAATCGGTAAGAGGCGACTCACCCGTCATGAACAACGTGAATTCAAGCGAATTTCAATCTGTACTGGATGCCGACCTGCAACGCGCGGTACTCGAATCCGAGGTGCGCTCGCAGGCGGAAAAAAACCTCCCGACGCTGACCAAGGCCGAACTTGCCGAACTTTTGTTCGAGCAGGTGGGTCTCAACAAGCGCGAAGCGAAGGACATGGTTGAAACTTTCTTCGATGAAATTCGCAATGCGCTCGAACGCGGCGAAGCCGTCAAGCTGTCTGGGTTCGGCAACTTCCAGTTGCGCGACAAGCCGCAGCGTCCGGGGCGCAACCCCAAGACGGGCGAAGAGATTCCGATTACTGCGCGCCGCGTCGTCACTTTCCACGCCAGCCAGAAACTCAAGGAAATGGTCGAGATGTCGAGCGGCCAGCCTCTCGCCCTTGCTGCTGTGTAACGTAATCCCATCCCATGAACGAACGCGTCAATAAACCTGCGGTGATTGTCTTGCCGCCGATTCCCGCCAAGCGCTATTTCACCATCGGTGAAGTCAGCGAGCTGTGTGGCGTCAAGCCGCACGTGCTGCGCTATTGGGAGCAGGAATTCACCCAGCTGAAGCCGGTCAAGCGGCGCGGCAACCGCCGCTACTACCAGCATCACGAAGTGCTCCTGATCCGCCGCATCCGCGAACTGCTCTATGAGCAGGGCTTCACCATCAGCGGCGCCCGCAACAAGCTCGACGGCCATCTGCATGAAGACCAGTCGGAAATCGCCGAAGACATCGAAATCTCGATGGGCGCAGAAGAAATCGAAGCCGTGCGCACCGAGCTGAACGGCATCCTGCAATTGCTGAGTCCGCGCGCCTGATCGAACCCGGTGGACATCGCTGCGGCGATGATGCATGACGAAAAGCTGCCGGCAACGGTAGCTTTTTTGTTTTGGAGAGCACAGAACATGAGCAATGAAGTACGCAACGGCGTTACCTGGCGGGCCATGCTGGACAGCGATCTGCCGACCGTGACGGCGATCGCCGCCGAAGTGCATCCGGACTATCCGGAGTCGCCTGCGGTGTTTGCGGAGCGGCTGCGACTGTTTGCACAGGGCTGCCTGATGGCGGTCGATGTGAACGGCACCGCGCTCGGTTATGCCATCGCGCATCCGGCCGTGCTCGGACAGCCGCCGGCCTTGAATTCCTTGCTGGAGGGTTTGTCGCCGCAGGCTGATTGCCTGTATCTGCACGACGTCGCGTTAACGGCGGGGGCGCGCCGCTCAGGTCTGGGCGGCGCCTTGGTTGAATACATCAGGGCGTCGGCCGCGGCCCAGGGATTTTCCTGCGCCGCATTGATGGCGGTCAACAACTCGACGGCGTACTGGCAACGGCACGGCTTCATGGCGTATGAACAGGTCGACGCCGTACTGGCGAAGAAGATTGTCAGCTACGACCGCGATGCCCAATACCTGGTGCTGGCTGCCGGGCGCTAATTCATCAGACTACGATGCCGCGCGCGCCAGCGCGGCCACGCGCTCAATGCGCCGTGTCGACACCAGGATCGCCCCTCCCGGATTGCGTTGCAGCGCCTGGCGCAATACGGCCGCGCCGTCGCTACCCAGCTGTCCGCCGCCCGCCAGATACCCATACGTGAACTGCAACGCGCGCTGATGTTGCGCGAGGACGTCTGCCTGGCGTTTGTCCAGGCTGTCGCGCACCTGCACGACTTGCGCCAGCGACGGCGCCGCTTGCAGCATGGCGGCGATCATCGGCGCTTCGCCGGCAATGCCGAAGTGACGGATCTTGCCGGCTTGCACCAGCGATTCCAGCCAGCGCTGCCATTCTTCGGTGGCGATCAGCGCCTGCACCGGTTCGTGCAGGAACAGCAGGTCCAGCCAGCCGCGGCGCAGGCGGCGCAAGCTGTCGTCCAGGCTCTTTTGCGCGCGCGCGATGCTCCAGTCGACCACCGGTTTGTTCAACGCCGGCAAGGCTTTGCCGGCAACTTTGCGCAGCAGGAGTTCGGGGATGCCGGGGCCGGCGCCGTTCGGTCCGTACAGGCCGACCTTGCTGGCGATCGTGATGCGCTGCAATTCAGTCGCCGGCAATTCGCCGAGCGACTGTTCCGCCAGGCCGAAGCCGTAATAGGGTGACGTGTCGAAGTGCGTGAAGCCGGCGTCGAGCGCCGCCGCCAGCAACGCTTGCCGCTGCGGCGCCTTGAACAGGTGATGCAAACTGGCGGTGCCGAACGATAGCCGGCTGACGTCGAGCGAGGTGCCGGGAAGACGGATGGTGTGCATGCGCTGGGATCCAGGTTGGAGGGGAAGGGGCGTGCGTTTCTCGACGCTGAGGTTTTCAGTGAACGATGCGCTCAGACGCTGAGCAAGTCGATCCGCCAGCCGCGCTGCCAGCGCCACTGCGAGGAAGGTTGGATTGGCTTCACCGGTAGTGGGGAATACGCTGCTCGAAGCGACATGGAGGTTGGCGACGCCATGCACCTGGCAATGGCGATCGACCACGCCCAGTTGCGGATCGTCATGCATGCGCGTGGTGCCTACTTGATGGAAACCGTCGGTGGCCTGCTCCAGGATGTGGCCGATGCGCTGATCCGGCGAGCGGTGGTATTCGACTTTGCCCTTGCCGGCAGCACGCAGTTGCCGATCCAGGATCTCATGAGCCTTCAGCGCCGATTCGGCATCCTCCTTGAGATAGCGGAAGTCGATGGTCAGGCGCTGCATGCCATGGGCGTCGCGTTCCTGGTTCAATGTCACGCGGCTGTCCGGATGGGGGATCTGTTCGGCGTGGTAATTGAGCGCATAGGTGCCGCCCTGGTTGCGCAGTACGAAGCCCGGCTTGCGTACCGGCGAGACGTAGCGCAGGCGAAGGATGGCGAGCACGTCGGCGGCAGCTTGCCACGGCCGACGCAAGACATTGAGCAGATGCGCACCGTAGCGATAGGGCGGCGGTCCCACATGACGCAGGCGGATCGCTTCTGAAATCATGCGGCGGCCGATGGCCGGGAACGACAACCCGAGGAACACCAGCGACAGCGTCGGATTGCGATGACGCTCGTCATGGAACGGCGGATTGTCGGCGAAGAACGACGTGTTCAGCACATGATGCTTGCGCTGCGCTTCTTCCGATACGGTGAAGCGGCGACGCACATACGTACCGCTGTCGTCGGCGGAAAAATCGAGATCGGCAAAATCCCCCGGTTGCGTCAGCGTCAGGCTGGCGATGCTGCCGAAGATGTGGCCCATGTAATAGCGGCCGAGCGGTCCGCCGATGCCGCCGAACAGGGAGGGATTTCTTTGCTGCACCGACAGCAGCAGGCGTGTGGTTTCGAGTCCGCCGCCGGCCAGCGCGTAGTGGCAAGCCCGCACTGTCACGGCTGTGTTCTTGTGGCGCGCCTGCAGCGATGAGGCGGAGCGCTGGTCCTCGTCGAAGACGATGCCGGTGACCGTGGCGTCGAACAGGATATGGATGCCGGGCGAGGCCAGCACGCGCGGGCCGAGCTTGCCGACCAGCTTCGGCTGGCGCGCCCAGCGCTCCAGTTGCGAGAGTTCGATTTCACCCATCTCGGGCCAATGCTGCGGCGCCTGGCGGAATTGTGCCTTGCCGCAGTCGAGGTAGTCGGCAGCCTTGTCGTACCACGGCAGCACTTCCTCCAGCGTGAACGGCCATCCCGAGTGCGGCACATACTTGCGGGGTTCGAAGTCGATCGCCTCGAACGGCACGCAGCGTCCGCCCCACAGCCAGGAACTACCGCCCAGCGCGCGGTTCGACGCCAGCGCCATCGGAGCATGGGTCTGTTGATCGAGCACGGTGGCATGCGACCATTCTTGTGTCGCCGGGTTGTTCTCGGCGCCGCCGGACTCCAGCAGCAAGACCTCCAGGCCGCGCGCTGCCGCTTCCAGCGCCAGCGTCAGCCCGACCGGGCCGGCGCCGACTATGCAGAGATCGAAAGTCCGGTCGGCCGGCAGCGCGCTCAGTGTCGGCATGGGGAGGAGAAGGCCGAGGGTATCGGTGCATGCATCGGTGCGGTCATTTCTTGCCGAAGAAGTGGTTTTTCAGGCGCGCCATTTGCCATTGGCGCAGGTAGCGCCGGAATTCGAGGTTTTCGTAGCGCGGCAGCCGGCGCAGGGCGGACCAGAAATAGCTGAAGATCATCAGCAGGCCGCCGACGACCATCGGCTTTTCGCGCATGCGATTGATGCCGGTGGCAATCGCATACAGCGGGTGATAGCCCATGTACCAATTGCCGCGGCCCCAACGCAGCCGGCCTTCGTAGATGTGCTTGTCGGACGATCCCATGATGCGGTGGTGCCAGAGCCAGGCCTTGGGATCGTAGTAGCAGAACGTCTTCCAGCCTTTCATCCACGCGGTATGGACGTCGATGCCGTCCCACGACAGATGCTGGACGAAGCCGCCGATGTCCTCGAAGGCGGTGCGCTTGTACAGCTTGAACTGTCCGGCGACCTGTTCGTCGATATGGCTTTCTTCGATGAAGCGGCCGTCTTCGTGGCGATACACCTTGCCCGACACCGCCGCCAGCTTGGGATCGTCATCCAGCTTGCGGAACATGTGTTCCAGGTAGTGCGGACCGAATGACATATCGCCGTCGAGCTTGGCGATGTACTGGTAGTCCTTGTTCAGGATGTGCTCGACGCCGAAATTGAAAGCGGCAATGACCCCGCCGCCCAGCTTGCGGAAGCCGCGGTTCTGGCGCGGCACCAGGCGGATGAAGGGGTATTTCTCGGCGTATTCGCGCACGATGTCGGGAGTGGCGTCGGCCGAGCCGTCATCGACCAGGATCCATTCAAGCGGTCGGAACGTCTGCGCCACCATCGAGTCTATCGTCAGGCGCAGGTATTGGGACTCATCGCGCACCGGCGAAATGATGACCAACGGCACCACTTGCGGATCGGTTGCGGGAGGCGCCTCCACCGGCTCCAGAGGCTGTTTCTGAGCGTCTTGCATAAGGCCTTCCTTGTGCATATCTTGTCGTGTGTAAATAAATTTGTCGCCGGGCTCAGTCTTGCTTATGCTTGCTTGTGCGTGGATATGCTGTCTGATACAGACACTCAAATCAAGAATTAATGCGTAAATTGATGTCAAATAACGAGTGCAAGTCTCGTAAAATTGTTAAAATGATATCAAATTAATGATGCAATATGGTCAACTATTTGACCGACAAGTGACCGCTGATTATCTGGGTTCCCGAATTCGAATCGTTTCTTCACCTCGCCGGAACGCATGACAAAACAAACTGCCTTCCCGACGTCCTCGCTGTTCGGACTCGATATCTGCGCTGCGAGTTTCACCGGCGCAGCCGCCCAGCTGATGCGACTGGCCGCACGTCGAGAAGGACCGCCGGCGATCGTCGTCACGCCCAATGTCGATCACGTGGTGCGGCTTGACGCCGACGCCCAGTTTCGCGGGCTGTATGTGCAGGCCGACTATATTTTTGCCGACGGCATGCCGCTGGTCTGGGCCAGCCGTCGCAGCGCAGCGCCGCTGCCGGAGCGCGTCACCGGCTCGGATCTGTTCGTCCGGCTGGCGCGCGACGCCGCGGCGCAGCAGTTGCCCGTATTCGTGATCGGCGGCATGCCGGGCCAGGAAGCGATGCTGACCGAAGCGTTCGCCCGCGTCTATCCGGGCTTGCCGGTGGCGTTGTATTGCCCTTCAATGCAATTCGATCCGGTCGGCGCCGAGGGACTTGAAGCACTGCGGCGCGTGAATGCGATGCGTCCGGGCGTTGTCTTCGTCTGCCTTGGCATGCCCAAGCAGGAACGCTGGGCATTCGCTCACAAGGACAACCTGCAGGCCGGCGTCGTCATGTGCGTCGGCGCGGCGATGGAGTTCGCGCTCGGCTTCAAGTCGCGCGCGCCGCTCTGGATGCAGAAAATGGGCATGGAATGGTTCTGGCGCCTGGCCTCGGAGCCGCGCCGCTTGTGGCGCCGCTATATCGTGCAGGGTTCAAAGTTCGCCGGACTGCTGCGGCGTGAGTGGAAGCTGCAGCGCGTGATCAATGACAACCAGAAGACAGGGAGCGGCCATTGAGCTTTTATTCCGACAAGCGCAACCACCACACCACCTTGCTTGGGTTGGCCATCGGCGCAGCGTATGCGTTGACGATCATCCTGACGCTGGAAATCTGCGTCGCGATTTATCAACGGGCGGACTTCGCGACCTTCAATTTCGTCGCTGCCGTCGCCGGTGTGACCGGCTTCATCGTCTTCAGCGACCTGCGACGCTATGCCGTCGACAACGCCGCGCTCATGGCGCATCGTTTCAGCACTATCGTGAAACTGTGGATCGGCACTTTCTTCGTGGTGGTGCTGGCCTTGTACCTGACCAAAACCGGCACCGAGTTTTCGCGTGTGGTGATGACGCTGTGGCTGGTGGCGACGCCGTTTACGCTGACGCTGACCTCGCTCGGTTGCCGCTGGTGGGCCTTGCGCATGTACACCGCCAAGGGCGAGCGCCGTACTGCGATCTTCGTCGGTTTCAGCGAAGATGCGCAGCGCCTGGCGGAGTCCTTCCAGACCTCAAAAATGCTGGGCATCACGCCGGTGGGATTCTTCGACAACCGCCAGGGCACACAGCGCGTCGGCTCCGAGCTGCCGCGCCTGGGCAGTTTGATGGAGGCGATCGACTGGATCGAGCGCAACCCGGTCGATGTGGTGTTCGTCGGCCTGGTGCACGCGCGCACCAGCGACATTGCGCCAGTGGTGGATGCCTTGCATGATTCGGTGGCATCGGTGTATTTCGTGCCGGACTCCAAGCTGTTCGGTCTCGGCCACATGCAATACGCCGAGATGGCCGGCACGCCGGTGCTGGTGGCCTACGAGACGCCGTTCATCGGCATCACGCGGCTGCTCAAGCGCTTCGTCGACGTCATCATGTCGTTCCTGATCCTGCTGCTGCTGAGCCCGGTGTTGCTGGCAATCTCCATCGGCGTCAAGCTGTCGTCGCCGGGCCCGGTGGTGTTCCGCCAGATGCGTTATGGCGTCGGCGGGCAGAAGATCGTGGTGTCCAAATTCCGCTCCATGCGCAACGATCCCTTGCCGCAAACCGGCGAGGTCAGACAGGCCACGGTCGGCGATGCGCGCGTGACGCCGTTCGGGCGCTTCCTGCGCAAGACCTCGCTCGATGAACTACCGCAATTCTTCAACGTGCTGGAAGGCTCGATGAGCATCGTCGGGCCGCGCCCGCATGCAGTCCAGCATAACGAGCTCTATCGCAAGCAGGTCAAGGGCTACATGCTGCGCCACAAGGTCAAGCCAGGCATTACCGGCTGGGCCCAGATCAACGGCCTGCGCGGTGAAACCGACACGCTCGACAAGATGCAGCGCCGTATCGAATATGACCTGTACTACATCCGCAACTGGTCGCTCGGGCTGGACTTCAAAATCATCCTGCGCACCGTGCTGGTGGTGTTCAAAGACCGTAACGCTTATTAGGCCGGAGCCGCCACGCTGAAATGACGAGCACCGTATCCCGACACCTGCTGAGCGAGCTGGCCCCGGACATCGCGTGGCGCCTTGCCGACGGCCTTGCCATCCGCATCCACACATCGTTCGAACAGGCCGAACAGCGCTGGCGCGCCGCGCAGGATGACTGCGCGTGTTACGGCTTCCAGTCTTACGATTGGTTGGCGACCTGGCATGAGGCCGTGGGGCGGCAGCAGGGCTGGGAAGTCCTGCTGGTCGAGTTGAGCGATGCCGATGATCGGACCCTGATGCTGTTGCCGTTGGGGCGGCGGCGTCAATACGGCCTGCGTATTGCCGGCTTCCTTGGCGGCGAAGTGACCGACTACAACGCGCCGCTGCTGCGCGCCGATTTCGATGCCGCGGCTTTTCCTGCGTTGTGGCCCGTGATCGTGCGGCTGCTCGGCGGCATCGACGTGTTTCGCGCGCGCCGGGTGCCGATGCATGTCGAAGGCGTGGTCAATCCGATGGCTGCGCTGGCGGGCATGGAGCATACCGAACAAGCCCATGTGGCGACACTGACGAGCAGCTTTGAAGAGTTCCAGAAGCAGCGCAGCGCCAAGGTATTCGCCGACACACGTCGGCAATTGCGGCGCTTGGGCGAGCTCGGCAAGGTGCAATTGCTGATCGATACGTCGGGGTTGCAACGTGCGCAAGTGGTGGAGGCCATGGCGCGCCAGAAGGCACGGCGCTGGCATGAAACCGGCAGCCGCGACCTGTTTGCGGAGGAGGGCTACCTGGCCTTCTATCAAGACCTCGCCACCCGAGGATTGGGCGGTGGTGCGGTGATGGTGTCGGCGCTGTATGTCGATGAGAACCTGGTTGCCACCCACTGGGGGATTCGGTATGGCAAGCGCTTCTACTGGCTGATGCCGGGCTATGAAGACGGCGAGTGGGGACGTTATTCGGTGGGCCGCATCCTGCTCGATGCGGTGGTGCGCGATTGCATCGCCCAGGGCCTGGCGCTGTTCGATCTCACGGTCGGCGACGAAGCCTACAAGCAGCAATGGGCCGACCATATCCTGCCGCTATATGCCGGCCGGCAAGGCCACAGCCTGCGCGGAAAACTGGCGGTAACGCTGGACCGGACTTATCGCCACCTGCGCGAACGAGCGCGCGCCAATCAAACGTTGCGCACGCTGGTCAGGCGCCTGCGGGGGCAGCGTACTGCTGCAGGTAGTCGATAGCCGCATTCACCGGCAACACCTTGCAGCCGGCCGCCAGCGCCGCCGTTATTGCACGCTCGAGTCGCTCGGGCGTGTAGCCGTAGCGGCTCGGCGGATCTTCCACATCATGCGTGTTTACAATCAGCCAACCCTTGCGGCGCACCGTCCGTTGCAGCAGCGTGTCGTAATTTTCGGCGTCGACATGCACGTCGTAGAGACGATGTGTTTTGAGGGCATTCAGGTCGGCGGAGTCTTCATGCGTGCCGCCACCGGTGATGCGGCTGGAGCGGAAGCGCTTGCCGCAGATGCGTTTGGCGTTGTAGGCATAGGCGCCGAACGGATAGGCGAAATTCAACGTGAGCGGATCGACGCCGAACTCAGCCAGGAAGGCGGCGTTGCGGTCTAGTTCCTGCTCCAGTTCGGCAGCCGTCAACGTGTCGCAGCGGACGTGCGAATAGCTGTGGCAGCCGAGTTCGTGGCCGCTCGCCAGCAAGGTGCGCAGATGTTCGCGCGTGTGGCAGGGCTTGCCTTCTTCGAGCGCGCCGGTCAGGTCGCCGGCAACGTAAAACGTGCCGCGCGCGCCGTGGCGCTCGAGCGCCACGGCGCCGGCCACGCAGGCTGAAGCGGGTACATCATCGAAGGTGAAGCTGACCACGCCGGCATCGGCGCGCAGCGGCAGTATTTCCTTGAATGCATGCTGCGACAGTCGTCGGCTGATGCGCAGGGCCAGTTTGGAAGCGGAATCGGGCATGGGATTTTCCGGAATCTTCGCCCTAGTTTGCGACCACATGCGCGCCGAAACGGCGACGCCAGCGCAGGAAGGGCTTTTCGACAAAGTTATAGGAGGCAACCGCGAGTGCAAATGATAGCAGCACCGCCGTCGCCGCGAACCAGGGGAAGATGTGCCAGCCGATTCGCTGCGGTCCGATGCTACCCGGTCCCCACCAGATCTCGGCGATCACGATGGCGATCGGGTGGTACAGGTACAGCGAATACGACCAGTTGCCCACGCGCCGCGCCGGTGAGGTTTCCAGCAGGCGCGTCAGCGGCGCCAGCTTGTCGGTGAAACAGATCGCGGTCACCAGCGGCATCAGCGTCAATCCTTGCAGCGAATAGCGCAGCGTATCGCGAAAACCAGGATGGCGCAGCGTGAAGCAGGCCAGCAGCAATAGCAGGCAGACCGCCTGGACCACGTGGCTGGAAGAAAAACGCCGCCAGTGTTTTTGCGTGTCGTTGGCCAGGATCAATGCCAGCCATGCGCCATACAAGATGGAGTCGATGCGTGTGTCCGTGGCCATGTAGATGTAATCGCTGCTGCCGCCGTTGTGATGCACGATCACGCGCCACAACAGCACCAGCGCCACGCAGGCCGCCAGCACCCAGGCAAAGCGGCGCAGGCTTGCCGGGGTGCTGGCGGCCAGCAGCGCCACGCAGATGAAAGGGAAGACCAGGTAGTACTGCTCTTCCACCGCCAGCGACCAGAGGATGCTGAACGGATCGAAGCCGTCGCGGCCCTGGCCGAAATGCACAAAGATGCCGTAGTAGTTGGCGTAGTAGAACAGCGACGCAAACACCTTGCCCCAGCTCATGACGCCGCCCGCGAGGGTAAACACCAGCGCGCCCAGCGCCACCGCGACCAGCAAGGCCGGATACAGCCGGAACAGCCGGCGCACATAAAATCGTCCGACCGCGATACGACCGTTCTGCGCGTGCTCGGCCAGCAGCAGGCGCGTGATCAGCATGCCGCTGATGAAGAAGAATACCGTGACGCCGAAGCCGCCCGGGATGCTGGTGCTGAAGCCCATGTGCGCCACCAGCACCAGCAGCACCGCGCAGGCGCGCAAGCCGTCGAGCCCGGGAATGTAATCGAACGAAGGTCGTGCACTGGCGAGCGCGCTGGCGGTCATCGCAGGTCCTCAATTTGTTGGCGAGCGCGGTTGTAGCCCTGCTGGTTCTCGTAGATGAACGGCCCGGTGATGTTATCGAAGGTGTAGTTCAGGCTGACCTGCACCGTGCTGCGCCGATAGTCGACGTTGCCGCCCGACTTCGACGTGGTCTGCTCGCGCATGGCGTCGATGCGGAAGGCCAGCCGGCGCGTGATGTCGTAGTCGTAGCGAAAGCCCAGGCGCAGCAACTGGTCGTTGCCGCTGGTCGGCGTGCTGATCTGGCTGGTCGTGAAGCCGGCGGATTTCTGCGACTCCAGCGAGCTCAGCAGCGATACGCGCGTCTTCGGCGTGGCTTGCCAGACTACGCGGCCCTGGATGCCCTTGGTCACGACGTAGAGCCGGCTATCGGCTTCGTCATTGGCTTGCGGACGATCCCAGATGCGGCCGTAGAACGTGGTCTTGGCCGAGTAATGCCAGTCGATGCCGAGCTCGGCCGATACCAGGCGGCTGTCGCGGTTGGCCACCGTGTTGAAATGCCGTGCGATGGTGCCGAGATGGCCGATGAACACCGTGTTTTCGGAAAAACGCCAGGCGGTGTCGGTGAACAGTTCCGTGTCGGTATAGCCGGAGTCGAAATCGACAATCTCGTCGGGCGTGCGATTCGGGAAGCGCACCTTGTTGCGCCGCACGCCGCCCGAGAAGGTCGACTTGGTGCCGGCGGTGTAGCGGATCGCGGCCTGGACTGCGTTGCTGTTCATGTTGTACATCTCGACCCGGCCCGGGATCATGTAGCTCAGGGTTTGCTGGGTCCAGGTCAGCGGCACGTCGAAGCGGTTGGTGACGCGGTAGGCGACTTCGATGTTGTCTTCGCGCACGTGCGGGAATTCCGGCTCGACGTTGGTAATGCCGCGCGGCGGTGAAGTCGTGCTGCGACCGATTTCTCCACCGAAGTAGTTGTACAGCCGGTCGTCGGTGCGATGGCGGATGCGGCCGCGGAACAGGTCGCTGTATTCCCAGTTGTAGATGCCCTCGAACTGTTTCTTGTCCTTGTTCAGGCTGTATGGACCACCGCCGCTGAGGTCGCTGTAATTGCCGAAGCCGCTGCCGAAATGCATCTTCGACAGCGACGCCGTCAATTGCAGGTTGGTGCGCTCACTCGGCAACGGCAGGAACAGCCCGCCGCGTATATCGGTCGACCAGGCCGAATCCGAGGTCTTGAGCTTGTTGTCGCTGTTGCTCGGGAACATGAACGGGTTGTCGATGCGATACCAGCTCAGGCCGCTTTGCAGCGCGTATTCGGCGGTGGCGTGGGCAGCGTGCATTTCCAATACGCCGGCAGTGGCGACGGCCAGCATCGCCAGACGGCGCAGGCGTTTGTGCAGGCCGGGCGACGCCGAAAGCATGGCGTCACTCATCGGTCGCCACCTCGTACCATGGGCTGGCTTGCGCCGCGTCGGCCTGGATGTGAATCGTCGCTACGCCATTGCTCAGCGACGCGCGGCCGGCATCCAGCGCGGCCAGTCGCTTGCCGCTGCCGTCCAGCGGATAGACCGCGATGCGGCGCGCCTGCGTGCGCAGGGTGATGCGCGCTTCATTGCGCTCCATCCAGACCGGACCTTCAACGTCGCGCGGACCTGAGGGTTTGTCGTTCATGCCCGAGTCGCGTTCCAGCGTCCACCACTTGGGATCGTTCTTGTAGCGCACCAGCTCTTTCGGCCGCGACGGCATCGAGCCGGGCTGGGTACCGGTCACGGCGCTCGAGGCGGAAATCAGGATTTGCCGCGACGAGGCCAGCGGACGATTGTCGAGCGCCGTCAGTAATACGCCGGTAAAGCCGCGGCTCTTGCCGAGCAATTCGACGGCGGCGTTGTCGTCGCCGACGCGGCGTTTCATCAGGAAGCCGAAGAAGCCGCGCGCCTGCGGCGTGCGCAACTGGATGGTGCGCAGTTGGGCGTCGAATTCAAATTCGCCGTTGGGCGCGCGCAGCGGCATCGCCGGCGGTGTTTGGGTGACCAGCTTGGCGGCGCCGCTGAGATCCATGCCCAGGCGCGACTGGGTGGCCAGTTCCGGCTTGACGCCATAGCGCACCGACAGATGCGTCTCGTAAGCTCCCGGTTCGCGCGCCGCAGCGACGGCGCGTCGTGCATCGGCGCCGAACGGAATCGTGGTCAAGGTCGGCAGCGTCGCCACCAGGCCGCCGCGGAACAGCATGGCGCTCTGGCCGGTGGCGGCGTACTTGCCCCAGTCGCCGGCGAGTGTGAACGCCGAGGGCGTAGCGGCCCAGTTGTCGCCATCCATGTAGTCGAAGAAGAACAGGCCGTCCCAGTCCTGTGCGGCTGCGAAGGCGGCCATCAGGGGCTGGATCTCGCTGCCTTGCTTGTTGGGGAACGGCTGGTTGTATTCGCTGACCACGAAGGGCTTGCGCACATCGCGGCGCAGGGACAATGCCAGCAGGCGGTTGAGTTCGCCGTCGCTGGCGGCACTGTTGTGGATGCGCCAGTCGTTGCGGTCCCAGGCTGGGCCGGGGAAGTCGGGATGGTCGATGTAGAAGTGCTCGTCGAGGTAATCCATCTGCGCCTGCGAGTCGAAATTGAGCACGCCGCCGTACCCCATCTGGGTGCCGGTCACCGGCACCAGCGCGTCGGTTTCCGTTTGCACGACCTGGCGGAGGCGGTTGAAATAGGCGCGGTCGGTATCGGCCAGGAACATCAGGAAGTCGCGGACGCGCAGCGCTTCGCCGGAGGTATTCGGCGTGCCGGGGTCGCCCGGCCCGAGGACTTTTTCGGCGAGCGATTTAAGCTTGCCGTCGAGGCGGTCGCGCCATTGGCCGATCTGCGAGGCGTCGGTCGGCGTCAGCAGCTGGATGACGGAGTCGCTGGAGACGCAGGTGTTCCAGGTCGCGCAAGCCTTGGCGGTGGAGCCGTAGCGCTTGACCAGCCATTCCTGCCATTGCTTGCGCAGTTCGGCCTCGTAGGCCTTGGGCACGGCTTCGGTCCATTCGCGGCGCTGCCAGGCGGCCAGCAGCGAGGATTCGTTGTTGATCTCGACCATTGCCAGCGCCGGATTGCCGCGCAGGCCGAGGCCGCGGATCAGCTGGCGCGCGTACTCTTCCTGCAAGGCCACCATGCGCGGGTAATACACGTGCAGCGGCGCACCCAGCGGTGTGGCTTCAGCCTTGCCGTCGAGCGGCGGCAACTGATCGACCGCGGGGCGGAAACGATAACCGACATGCAGATTCAGATTGACGTAAATGCCTTGCTGCTTCAACGCCGCAATGAAGTTGCGCAGGCGTGTTACCGCCGTCTGGTTGAAGCTCGGATACGGACCGGGCGTGAGCAGGCTGCGCGGCGGATTTTCCTGCGTGCCGGGGCTGCTGTCCATGTGATGCAGGCGCACCGCGTTGATGCCGAGCTTGCGCAGGCGCTGGGCCAGCCGCACCGCGTCGGCGTCGGATGGGAAATTGGTGGCGAAGCTGAGGTTGATGCCATACAAGCGCACGCGCGTGTCGTCGGCGGTGTTGGGGCGATTATCGGCGCCGACGCGGTAAAAATGGCCGTTGCGCACGAAGATGCGCGCGCCGGCGTCGAGCGGCTGGTTCATGGCCGAGCGATCGGGCGCGCCGCCCAGTTTGTCTTCGTCGACGGCGAAGGTGAAATAGGGGATGCCGCTGTCGCCCGCGGTGAATGCGGCAGGCGGGGTTTGCGCCCGTGCCGGTAGCGTCGAAGCGGCAAGGGCCGTAGCCAGCGCCATGGCGCGGAGCGGCGTGAATGTGTTCATGGCGTCGCTCCCGCGTCAACCTGCGCCAGCCGCGCAGCTTCGGCCTGTTCCAGGCGATGCACGGTGATGCGCGCCGAGATCGCGGTCGAGGAATAGATGAAGAAAATGTTCTGGAACAGCACGCCGCGGAACACTTCGCTTTCCGACAGGTTGCTGATCAGGATCAGGATCAGCATGGCCCAGTGGATGGCCGCCTCTTCGCGGTCGATGCGGGTCATCTTCACCAGATTCAAAATGTGGAAAACGAAGACGCCGGCCATGATCACCAGGCCGACGATGCCGAGTTCGTTGAGGATGTCGAGATAGCCGTTATGGGCCTGCAGCGGAATCCAGTGCAAGGCGTTGATGATCATCTGCGATGGACTGCCTTCACCCAGCCAGAAGGCGCCATAGCCGATGCCGAACAGCGGGTGGCGCTGCACCTCCAGCAGCACCAGGCGCCAGATGTCGGTGCGGCCGGTGAGGTCGGTACTCTTGTTGAACAGGGCGCCGAAGGGAGCGAACAGTTCATTCCATTCCGGCAGCCGGCCTTGCGCGACATAGAACACGTGCAGGCACACCAGCACTACCACCACCGCGCTGAGCGTCAGGCGGCGGCCGTCGAATTCGCCGTTGAGGTAGCGGCGGCGCACCAGCAGGTAAATGCCGGTGCCCAGCGTCGCCACCAGGATCGCCGTGCTGCTCTTGGCCATCACCAGCATGAACAGGCTGAACAGGATGCCGAAATAGCAGATCGACCGCGGGAACGTAGTACCGAGGCTTTCCTTGATCCACAGCACGACGCACAGGCCGGAGATGGCGCCGAGGGTGTTCTTTTGCGTCAGGATGCCGCGCCAGGCGCCGCCCAGTTCATAGTCCACGCCGATGCGCGGCAGCACCAGCGACACTACGAAGGACGCCGCCATGAGCGCCATCAGCGTGCCGAGCATGGTGCGGATCAGTTGCTGCTTGCCGCCGACCGGCGACGAGATCGCGATGCCGACCAGCGTCAGGCCGATCAGCTGGATGCTGCGCTTGAGCGTGACCACCGGATAGGGCGACCAGATGATGGTGAGCAGACAGTACAGGATGATGGCGATCAGCATCGGATTCAGGTGCAGCATGTGGCGCAGGCTCCAGCCGCGGTTGCGCCAGGCCAGCCAGGCGCCGATCAGGAACACTGAACCGAATTCCATCTGGAAGATCAGCGAACCTTCGGCATAGCTGCCCTGCGGATCGGTGTTGCCCCAGTTGAAGCCGGGCGGCAGCAGCGAGAACGTCATGCTCATGACGATCAGCAGCCGCACCACCAGCGGGTCGATGTTGCCGAACGCGGATCCCGACCGGGATGGCGACGGTGGCGACGAGGATGTCGGGGAGTCAGTTGCCGTATTCATGATAACGATGGCCCGCGAGGGCGCTTAACTTGCCGCATTGCGCCAGCGTCGTGCGCAGCCAGCGGACGGCCGCAATGCGTGAAAAAGGGAGGGCCAGCAGCGTCACGGCTGCGGCAACCAGCAATTGGAGCAGCGCACGCACGCCGAGCTGAGCCGCGCGCCGGAAACGTTGCAACCCGCCGAGACGGGCGATCTCCGACAGGACGTAGGTCTGGCCGAGCCGATAGGAACGGCGCAGCAGCCAGTTGAGGTTGGCCCGCTGGGCCGGCACTTCTTCGCTGACGGTGGCCTCGTCGCACCAGACGAAGCTGGCGCCATTGGCCAGCATGTCGCGAAACAGCATGGTGTCTTCCGCGCCGGTGCGGCCGAAGGCGGTGTCGAACGGACCGCCGGCGGGAGCAGACACGGCCATCAGTTTGCTGCGTCGAATCAGCACGTTGCCGGTGCGCGCATCCTTGGTGGTGATGGCGGTGCCGGTGGCAAAGCGGCGGCGGTTGAAGAAGTCGCCGGCGCGGATCCAATCCGGCGTGTCGGCCAGGTAGCGCGGCAACACCGGCGCGAACACGGCGTCGGCGTTGTATTCGCGCTGGGCATGCACCAGATGGCGGATCCAGTCGGCGTCGGGCGCTTCATCGTCGTCAATGAACAGCACCCATTCGCCTTGCGCCGTATGGACCGCAGCGTTGCGCGCCTGGGCGATATTGGGCGTGGTTTCGTGACGTGCATGCAGCGGCATGGGCATGCGGCTTTGCCAGTCGCGCAGGACTGCCGCCGCCGAGCCGGCCGGATCGTTGTCGACCACCACGACTTCCATGCGCAGGCCGTCGCAGGCTTGCTCGGTCAGGGCCGCGAGCAACTGGTCCAGCAGCGCAGGGCGGCGGAACGTGCAGATGCAGATGCTGATGTCGATGGGCGCGGTCATGGGTTCGCGGGTGGAGGTGAAGGCAGATTCGCAGCGGCGTTCCTGCGGCGCAGCATGGGCAGGAAGACGACCCAGATCAGCAGTAGGTCGAAGGCCTCCACGATGATCAGCGAAAGGATCGCGCCCCAGGCGCCGTACAACGGAATGAACACGGCTGCCGAAATCAGCATGATCACCAGGCAGGCCACGCCGCTCAGCAGCAACAGCTTGTACTGGTCGTTGCTGGTCAGCCAGGACGAGCCGATCCAGCGCGCGGCATTGATGGCGAAATATCCGCCCCAGGCCAGCACCATCGGTTCCAGTCCATGGTATTTGGCACCCAGCACATGCGCCTGCAACCACGGCAACGCCAGCCACAGGACGATCACGTACAGCACGGTGAGCGCCTCGATGCCGGCCACCGAGGCCCAGGCCAGGCGATCCAAATGCTTCCAGTCGCGCGCGGCGAACAGGCGGCTGACCATCGGGCGCGCGACGCGCGACCAGGCCAGCACCGACAGCGAAATCGGCATCAGCAGCAGGCGCGAGGCATTGAGATCGGCCGAGGCGGCGACGCCCATGAAGGCGGCGGCAAGATAAAGGTAGCTGTAGTTGGTGGCCCAGGCCACCAGCGCGCCGGGCAATGCCCAACGGCCGCGTTGCATCACTTCGGCAACCGCGGCGCGGAACGCGGTCGGATCGTGTTGCGCGCGTGCATAGCCGTGGTCGGTGCTGCGCCACATGCCGGCAATATTTGCCAGGCCCATCACCAGCAGGATCGCAGGTACCGTGAAATAGCCGACCAGCAGCAGGATGCCGATACCGACCGCGACCGCCAGTGCATAGGCGACGTCGGTGTGCAGTACGCGCCGCGGCCGCGCTTCGATGAAGCTGATGCTGCGGTGATATTCACGCTGGGCATTGGCGAACAGGTAGATGGCGAAGGCAATGCCGAGCAATATCGGATGGGCGTCAATGGCGGCGACCTTGGCGACCACGGCGCTGCCGACGCCGAACAGCAGGGCCAGGCCGATGCTGAGTTGCCACTGGAAACGCAGCAGCAGCGTCGACAGGCGGGCGCGCTGTTCCGGCGTCTTGCCGGGAGCAATGGTGGTCAGCGGGCCGGTGATCAGCGCTTCGACCACGGTGGAGGCAAAAATGCCGGCGACATAAAGCTGCGAGTAAACGCCGTAGGATTCCTTGGTGGCCAGGCGGATCAGCACCAGGCCGAGCGCAAAGTTCAGGCCGCTTAGCAGGGCCTGGTCGATGAGCGAGGCGAGCGAGTGGGTCAGCAGCTTCTTGTTGCTGACGCGGGCGCTACTGCCGCCGCCTACTTCTGGAGAGGGCCGCTCAGCCATTTGCGTAGACGGCGCCATAGTGTCTTACCCTTGCCCTCAAGCTGGTCGAATGCATCCTGTTCGGCGAATTCGTTGTAGACCGTGCCGATGATCTGGGCGCCGGCGGTCTTCATCTGCGCCTGTGTCTGGCGCAGGTCGTCGAGGCGCGAGTGATGCTGGCGCGCGACCAGCAGGCACATGCCGACTTGCTGGGAGATGGTCTGTGCGTCGGACGAGGTCTGCGCCGCCGGCGTGTCGACGATGAAGACGTCGAAGTCGTCGGCCAGTTGCCGCATCAGGTTGCTGAGCGCGGGCTGTAGCAGGATTTCAAGCGGGTTCGGCGGCTTCGGGCCGGCGTTGAGGATGTGCAGGTGCGGGAAGCCTTCGGCCAGGCCGCCGGCGGAGATCGGGGTGCGTCCGGCCAGCATGGTCGACAGGCCGGTCTTGTTGTCGAGCCCGAACAACTCATGCTGGCGCGGCGAGCGCATGTCGGCGTCGATCAGCAGCGTACGCTTGCCCATCTGTGAAAACGCCAGCGCCAGGCTCGCCGCCAGGTAGCTCTTGCCTTCGCCTTCGGCGGTGCTGACGATGGCCAGCGATATCTTTTCCTGGTCGCTGAGACGAATCGACAGCTCCGCGCGGATCTGCCGGATCGCTTCGGCTTCCAGGCCGAACGGCGCCAGTGCGATGTCGAGCGAATCGTCGAGACTGTCGGTTGGCACCAGCGCGGTGGCGTAGTTGAATTGTTCCGACAGCACCGTTTGCACATTCTGTTCGGTCAGCAGGCCCAAGCGCACGGCGGCTTCGCCGAAGCGGATGTTGGCGGAGTTCTGCAGCTCGACGACGCGCGCGACCTGGTCTTGCGTGAGCAGGCCGGCTTCGACGAAACGGGCGCCCATCTTGTCGGCGGCGCCCGTAGTTGCGGGTAGGGAGTTTTCTGTTGCCATGGTCATGGGTGCCGGGGTCGGGGCCTAGCGAATGCCGATATGGCCGATTAACGGGAGATGGATGCCGCGCACCAGGTCGTCTTCGCAACGGACGCGGCGCTGACCCAGTTCATACAGCAAGGCGAGGCACAAGCCCAGCGCCAGTCCCACCAGGATGCTGGCGGCGATGTTCTGCAACAGCAGGGGCTTGGAGTGCGAGCTCGGCACTTCGGCCACGCGCAGCACGGCCAGGTCGAAGGTGTTGATGTTGCTGGCCATCAGGATTTCATCGTACTTCGCCAGCGCGGTGTTGTAGACGCGTTCGACACTGTCGAGCTGGCGCTGGTAGGAGGTGATCGTATCGCGGTGCTTTTTCTGTTCCAGCAGTTTGGCGCGCTGGGTGTCGACTTCCTTCCTGAGCGCTTCTTCCTGCATGGCCAGGCGGCGCGCATCAATCTGCTGGGCGTCGAGCGAGCTGCGCGCTTCGCGCGAAATGCGCGCGGCGATGTCGTCGCGTTCGCCGATCAACGCCAGCGTCTTCGGATGGCGCGGACCGAGCACGTCCTGGATGTCGGACAGGCGCTTGTTGACGTCGCTGAGTTTGGATTTCAGGTCGTTGATGTTGGGGCGCTGCGCGACTTCAGGCAGTTCATCGATACGCAGGCCGCCGCGGACCAGGCTATCGGTGGCGTTCTTGCGCGCCTGTGCTTCCTGCTGCTGATTCTGGACAGTGATCAGCGAGGTCATGAGATCGCCCAGCTGACGCGATTGCAAATCGTTGCGCTCGTTCGGGTCGAGGATGCCGACGTCCTGCTGGTACTTGGTCAGCTTTTCCTGGATCGAGTCTGCTTCCTTGCGCAGGTGTTCGAGCTGGGCGTTGTACTGCTCGCGGCGCGCACGCGCCGACGCCGAGGAAATCTGCTGGTTGAGATCGATGTAAGCGCGCACCACGGCATTGGCCAGGTCGCGCGCCTGCTCCGGCGCACCGGCGGCATATTCCACCTCAATTACGCGGCTGGAACGGCGGGTGACGACCAGGGTCTGGTCATTGATGCGCTTGACCAGTTGTGAATGCGCACGCGCCTCTCCCTGGCGCTCGACCGATTCGCGATAGGCGGCGGTGCGTTCCAGGTCCAGCGCATCAATGACTTTCTCGGCCACGGCCTGGCTCTTGATCATGTCGAGCTGGGTCTGCATGTAGCTTTCGTCCATCATCGGCGAGAACAGGCGGCCGTTGATCGGGTCGTTGCCCTTGTAGTCGAGGAACACATCCGACGATGCCATGTACGTCTTCGGCAGCAGCAGGGTGACAACGATGGTGACCGCCATGGTCGCCATCAGCGTTTTGAAAATGGTGCCGCGCCGCGCCGAGATCATCGACGCCAGCTGTTTGGACGATAAGCCCGTTTCGGGAGCCTGAAGGTTCACGCTATAGCCTTGATGTTTGTTCAGAAGAGACTTTCATTGACGTACACGACGTCGCCCGGCAAGACCCGGTCCGTCAATTTTGCCTTGATTTCCTGCACACCCTTCTCAGGCATTTCCCTATTGATATAGATCCGGCGTTGCGATGCACGTTGCGTCATGCCGCCGCCCAGCGAAATTGCGCGCATGACGTTCATGTCCTGCTCCATCGGGTAGGAACCCGGTCGATTGACTTCGCCGTGGATGTAGAAGAGCTTCTTCTTGTTGACGTAGACGACGTCGCCGGCGTTGAGTTCGACGTCGAGCGGGGTGCGTTCGGTGGTGCCGGTTTCGCCCAGCAAGATGGGAATGCGGACGTCGCTTTCGGTGCTGCTGCCGGTTTTATCGCTTTTCCTGCGCAGCAGCGTCACGGTCTGGTCGGCCTGCACGGTAAGGCCGCCGGCGGTGGCGAGCAATTCCAGCACGCTCATGTGGCCGGGAATCGGATAGCGGCCGGGGCGGCTGACTTCTCCCAGCACCGACACCATCTGGCTGCGCAGCTGGACGACTTCAACCGAAACTTCGGGATTCTTGAGGTACTGCCCCTTGCGCAGGCCGTCGGCGACCTTGGCGGAGATTTCGCTGGTGGTCAGGCCGTTGACGTCGATGCCGCCGATCAACGGCAACGTCAGGAAACCCTTGTCGTTGACGCCGACTTCCGCGGACAGGTCGGGTTGGCCAAACACGGTCACGCGCAATACGTCGCCGGAACCTACGCGGGTATTCGTCACAGTGGAGGAAGGAAGCGCCAGCGTGGAAAGCGTGCCGGGCGGCGCGGACATCAGTTCACCGGTCTTGGTCGGATCGGTCGGCACCTGCGCCGAAGCGCAAAAGCTCGTCAGAAGGGCGAGGGCGGTGACAATGAATAAAGCGAATCGGCGCAAACTTAACTCCCGTGGCTGATGACAAAACGATTGCTTGGGTGCGCGCGGCACGTCGTGGTGCGGGCAATGAAACGTGAATCAGGAGGCAAAGTTTTGTAAATATGACAACTTAATTCGTGCATATTAATCGAAAACAGACGTGTTTCAAAAAAATTCTGATAACGCCTGCAAATCTTTGCAATTTGAGTCGTCGTTACGCCCAGTGTTTCCGCGAAGGAATTCTACCTGTTTTTATCTTTGCCGATGGATCGTTCCGATGCACGGAAGTTCTTTCAATTGCGTCGAAATGGCGCTGCAACTTCGGCTGTGCGGCCAGTTAAGCATACATATTGCGCGACATCAATTCAATGTTGCAGCTTTAAAACGAGGGAGATGTACCCGCCACTCCGCCGAAATCGCCCGGCAGAAAACCGTTTTCACGATTTCGTCTATCCTTGGCGAATTGTCTTTCGCCTCTTTCCGCCATGTCAGCCGCAACCGCCGTTTCCTCCATTTCGTCCCTGCGCATCAGCGTGCTCGACCAAGCCCCGGTTTCCGAGGGCATGACCAGCGCGCAGGCGCTCCGGAATTCACTCGACCTGGCCATGCTGGCCGATCGGCTTGGTTATTACCGCTACTGGGTGGCCGAACACCACGGCACCCAATCACTGGCCTGCGCCAGCCCGGAAGTGTTGATCGGGCCGATTGCTGCGGCGACGTCGCGCTTGCGCGTGGGTAGCGGCGGCGTGATGTTGCCGCATTACAGTCCGCTCAAGGTGGCGGAGTCTTTCAGCATGTTGAGCGGCTTGTATCCGGGACGGATCGACCTCGGGCTGGGACGTGCGCCGGGCAGCGATTCGCTGACGGCGTCGGCGTTGCAGCGCGACCGGCGTCAGCGGCCGCAGGACGATTTTCCTGAACAACTGAATGAGCTGCTGGCTTACTTATGGGACGAACTGCCGGAAGATCATCCGTTTGCTCGCTTGCCTGCCATGCCCGGGAGCCCCGAGCTGCTGCAGCCGTGGATGCTGGGTTCCTCGCCGCAAAGCGGCATCTGGGCGGCCGAACTGGGCATGCCTTACATGTTTGCGGACTTCATCCAGGCGGCGGGTGAAACCGTGGCGGCGCGTTACCGGCGTGATTTCGTGCCGTCCCCGCACTGGTCGCAGGCGCATCAGGGCGTTGCGCTGCAGGTGATTTGCGCCGAGACCGATGAAGAGGCGAAATTGCTGGCGACCAGCTACGGCATGCGCTTGATCCACATGCATAGCGGTCGCCGTCTGGACAAGATTCCGTCGGTAGAGACAGCGCTGCGCTTCTTTGAAGAACATGATCTGCCGCCGTCGACCTTGCCGTCGGGTCGGCGCGCCGTGATTGGCTCGCCGGCGCGGGTGCGCGAACAGGTCGAGGCGTTGGCGCAGGCCTACGGCGCGGATGAAGTCATGATCGTCAGCATCATTTACAATCATGAAGCACGCAAGCGGTCGTACGAACTGATTGCACGGGAGTTTGCACTGATTTGATCGTCAAAGCGGGGGCGCGCGAAAATGCATCCACTTTTATCAATCTAATAAATTCTTTAAGAATCAATCGGATAGCAAGAACTCCTCAAGGTTATCCACAAAGTTACCCCCAGTTTTTGTGAGTAACTTCTCCGCCTGCGATCAGCGACCGGACAGCCACAGCCGCGTCATCTGTTCGGCGCTGTCCCTGAGCAATCCCGCAGCATCCGCAATGGCCTTGTCGAGCGTGATCGGACCGAACGTGATCGAGAAGCAGCCCGAGAAGCTGGTCTGCAACTGGGCCAATGCCGCGCGGTCGATCCCGCCGGACAGCAGTGAAGTCTGCACGCCGGCCTGGCGCGCGCGCTGGGCGGCGATGAACGGCGCCTTGCCGTGCAGCGTCTGGGCGTCGCTGCGGCCTTCGCCGGTGATCAGCCAATCCGCGTCCTTGAGCGCCGCATCGAGTCCGATGTAGTCGGCCACCGTTTGCGCTCCGGACTGAAATTCGGCGCCGAGCATCAGCAAGGCGTATCCCAATCCGCCCGCTGCGCCGGCTCCCGGCAAATTGGCCGCGCTGCGGCCGCTGGCGTGTTCGAACAAACCGGCGAAATGGCCGAGCAGGGCGTCAAGCGGCTTGACCTGTTCGGCAGTCACGCCTTTTTGCGGACCGAAGACAGCCGTCGCGCCGTGGTCGCCGCACAGCGGATTGTCGACGTCCGACATGGCGACGATGTGGATATCCTTCAGGCGCGGATCCAGACCGGTGATATCGACGCGCGCCAGCCTGGCGAGTTGCGACGGCACCGGTTCCAGCTCTTGGTCGCCGGCATCGTACAGTTTCAGACCGAGCGCGACCAGCATGCCGATGCCGCCGTCATTGGTGCTGCTGCCGCCGAGCGCGATCAGGAAACGCCGTGCGCCACTGTCGAGCAGCGCCAGAAGAGCATCGCCGATGCCAAGCGTGGAGCGGTTTTCGACGGCGGCTGCAGTGCCGGCGGCGTCGGTCAGTCCAACGATCTCGGCGGATTCGATCACGGCGCTGCCGTCGCTGAGAATGCCGGCGGCGGCGTCGCGCATCGTCCCTGCGGCGCCGCGCACCGCTAGCCGGCGAACGTCGCCGCCGGCGTGCAGCAGCGCATCGAGCGTGCCTTCGCCGCCGTCAGCGATAGGGCACAGGCGGACGATGGCGGAGGGTGCAGCGGCGCGCACGCCGGCGCCGATGGCTTCGGCGACTTCCTGCGCGCTTAGCGAGCCTTTGAAGGAGTCGGGGGCAATGACGACAACGGGAGCGGAAGCGGTGGTCATGAAAGCTTTTCGGTAATCGAAGGTCGGCAAGGCGGCACCTTGGCAGAGCTACTGCGGCGCGGACTTGCGAGTCTCCTGGAATGATCGGTTATTGTTGTATGGTTGAGCGGGTAGTCATCCCGGCGGATGAACTGCAGGGATTATATAAGCAAGCGCCCCTATTTCCCGCAGGTACGCGAGGTAACAAAAGGTAATGGCGCTGGTGCAGCGGCTTGAGGCGGCGCATGATGACCGGAGGAATATTCTCGGCAGGAGGCACCATGAAACGTTTGCTATGGATCATCCCGGCGCTGATGCTGGGCGGTTGCGTGGCGGTTCCCTACGATCCTTATTACGGCCAATCCGCGCCGGTCTATGTCGTGCCTTCCGCCTCGGTGTATTACGGCCATGGCTGGGGCGGCGGTTATCGCGGTGGCTGGGGTGGCCGCGGATACTGGCGCCATTGAGAGCGGATGCACGCTTTAGCCGGTTTGCATTCTGCGATTCAAGGCAGTAGCATTGCGGATCAATGGTCCGGGCCGATGCGCGGCGTCGGTCATGATGAGCGCTGAACACTGGACGCTATTCATTGTTGCTGCATGGTATGGCGATTTTTACGACACTTTCCCGAACCTCTCCCAAAACGCGCACCCGCAACAGAACCATCGTCGGCGTCAGCCTGTCGGTTCTGATTCACGTGCTGCTGTTTTTTGTTTTGCGGCCCAGCCTGCAAAAAATCGAACCACAGGCACGTTCTTCCAATGAGCCGCTTGAGGTAACGTTCGTCCAGAGTCCGCCGGAGCAGGCTGTACCGCAACCTGCGCCGCCCGAAAAAGCCAAGCCCGTCAAAAAGCCGACGCCGCAACCCAAGCAGATTGCGCGCACCAAGCCCAGCCCCGCGGTGCCGACGCGGCAGGCGTTGCCTCTTTCCGATTCGCCGACTGCCATCACCCAGGCGCCACCGGAAATGGACATGTCCACCATGCTCAACGCCGCACGCGAGCGGCGGCGCTCCAGTGAGGATTCGGCCGCACGCGAGAACGCTGCCGCGCGCGCTGCGGAGCAGGGGTCGTCGGCCAACGAGATCGCCCAGGCGAATATCGACTTTCAGGCGCGCAAGGCCCGCGGACCGAGCAACGGGATGTTCGAGATCATCAGCAAAGGGCCGCGTATTTCCCAATACCTTTTCTATGGATGGACCAAGGATGCCCGCAACAAATCGCGGCGCACCATTACTGTGGATGCCGGCTTGAACGGCGATATGGACAAGGCCATCGTGGACAGCATGATCGCCATCATCCGGCAAAATGTGACCGGCGACTTTACCTTTGATTCGCAAAAGCTGGGGAGAGTCGTTACTTTGTCTGCCAGGGAGCAGGATACGGCCGGTTTGCAGGCCTTCCTGCTGCGTGAATTCTTCGGCTGATTTCTGCCTTAGCCCTTTTTCATAGGGGCAAAATCCTGCCCGTCCAGCTTCTCACTTCCTGGTCTGCCTTGGTCCGATCTCGGTGGGGACAGCGTTTTTCAGTACCTGACAAGATTACTCAAGTTTGTTATACTTGACCTAAATATTCGGGAATTCAGGGAGTGGGACTGAAAACTGTTCTGGAGTCGAGATTTCATGCGATTAACTACTAAAGGCCGTTTTGCGGTGACAGCAATGATTGACCTGGCTTTGCGTCAGGGCAATGGACCCGTCACGTTGTCCGCCATCAGCGAGAGGCAGGAAATTTCTTTATCATATCTCGAGCAGTTGTTCGGCAAATTGCGGCGTCATCAGATCGTCGAGTCCGTGCGCGGACCGGGCGGCGGCTATAACCTGGCGCGCAAGGCGGCGGACGTATCCGTTGCCGACATCATCATCGCGGTCGACGAACCCCTGGATGCAACCCAATGCGGCGGCAAGGAAAATTGCCACAGCGTGACCCATCCCGGCGGCAGTCGCTGCATGACGCACGATCTCTGGTCGACGCTCAATGAAAAAATGGTCGAATATCTTGACTCGGTTTCCTTGCAAGACCTGGTCAACCAGCAGCACACCAAAGAACAGAAGCAGCCTGAACACAGAACCCTCGGTACCGAACAAAGCGTGGTTGTCATGCACCGCCCTCACGCAGCGGTTTGATTGGAGCTAGAACAAATGAATGCACCTCTGGAAAAAAGCCTGTTGGACACCATCAAGGCGCCGCATTTTCCAATTTACCTGGATTACTCGGCAACCACCCCGGTTGACCCGCGCGTGGCCGACAAAATGATTCCCTACCTGCGCGAGCAGTTCGGCAATCCGGCGTCGCGCAGCCACATGTACGGCTGGACTGCAGAGAAGGCCGTGGAGGACGCGCGTGAAGAAGTCGCCAAGCTGGTCAACGCGGATTCGCGCGAGATCATCTGGACTTCCGGCGCGACCGAAAGCAACAACCTCGCCATCAAGGGCGCCGCGCAGTTCTACAAGACCAAGGGCAAGCACATCATCACGGTCAAGACAGAGCACAAGGCCGTGCTGGACACTTTCCGCGAACTGGAACGCCAAGGCTTCGAAGCGACGTACTTGCAGCCCCAAGACAATGGCCTGGTGACTGTCGAGCAGATTGCTGCAGCCGTGCGTCCCGACACCATCCTGATCTCGGTCATGCTGGTCAACAACGAAATCGGCGTGATCCAGCCGGTCCCGGAGATCGGCGAATTCTGCCGTTCCAAGGGCATCATTTTCCATTGCGACGCTGCGCAAGCGACCGGCAAGGTGGCGATTGACCTGGAAAACTGGAAGGTCGACCTGATGAGTTTCTCAGCGCACAAGACTTACGGCCCCAAGGGTATCGGCGCGCTGTATGTACGTCGCAAGCCGCGCGTGCGCATTGAAGCGCAGATCCACGGTGGCGGTCATGAGCGCGGCCTGCGTTCCGGCACCCTGGCGACGCACCAGATCGTCGGCATGGGCGAAGCCTTCCGCATCGCCCGCGAAGAGATGGACACCGAACTGGCCCACATCCGCGCCATGCGTGATCGCTTGGCCAAGGGCCTGCAAGAGATCGAAGAAACCTACATCAACGGCGACATGGAACATCGTGTGCCGCACAACCTGAACGTCAGCTTCAACTACGTCGAAGGCGAATCCCTGATCATGGCGATCAAGGACATCGCGGTGTCATCCGGCTCGGCGTGCACCTCGGCCAGCCTGGAACCGTCGTACGTGCTGCGCGCCCTGGGCCGCAGCGACGAACTGGCGCACAGCTCGATCCGTTTCACGATCGGCCGTTTCACGACCGAAGAAGACATCGACTTCACCATTGACCTGATCAAGGGCAAGGTCGGCAAGCTGCGTGAACTGTCGCCGCTGTGGGATATGTACAAGGACGGGATCGACATCAGCACGATCCAATGGGCTGCACACTAAACATCGCAAAAATGAAAACCGCCCCCATATGAATGGTGTGGCGATCTCATCAAGGAGCATCAAATGTCTTACTCGGAAAAAGTACTCGATCACTACGAAAACCCACGTAACGTCGGCGCGTTTGAAAAAGGCGACGAGACCGTAGGCACAGGTATGGTCGGCGCGCCCGCTTGCGGCGACGTCATGAAGTTGCAAATCAAGGTCGGCGCCGATGGCGTGATCCTGGACGCCAAGTTCAAAACCTATGGCTGCGGTTCGGCCATCGCGTCGTCGTCGCTGGTGACCGAATGGGTCAAGGGCAAGACTCTGGATCAGGCGTTGTCGATCAAGAACACCCAGATCGCCGAAGAACTGGCTTTGCCGCCGGTGAAGATTCACTGCTCGATCCTGGCGGAAGACGCCATCAAGGCGGCAGTGCAAGATTACAAGGCCAAGCACGGCAGCGTTGAACAAAAGGTTGCGGCCTAATTCAGGTTGCGGCAAACGAGAAGCACGCGAAGGGCAAGCATCATGGCAATCACACTGACTGAAAAAGCTGCAAAGCACATCAGCCGCTATATGGAACGTCGCGGCAAAGGCCTCGGCCTGCGCCTTGGCGTGCGCACGACAGGCTGTTCCGGCCTGGCTTACAAGCTGGAATACGTGGACGAGGAAACGCCCGAAGATCAGGTGTTCGAATCGCGCGGCATTCGCGTTTTTGTCGACCCCAAGAGCTTGCCGTATATCGATGGCACTGAACTCGACTTCGCCCGCGAAGGCCTCAACGAAGGCTTCAAGTTCCAGAATCCGAACATGAAGGATGAGTGCGGCTGCGGTGAAAGTTTCCGTATCTGACCTGCGTATTTTCCTGGGCGCCATGATGTTGATGTGTCGTGGCGTCTGCAGGAGCATCTGAGCAACTCTGCGAGTTGACGTGCAAATGCAAGATCGTGCTTAGCCAGAATAGTCGTAGCGATAGCCTCTGAAGCGTTGTTCTGCCAAGCCTGTTGAAGTCCGAACAGGCTTTTTATTTTTTACCCATCCGCTCCCGTTTGCACAACGTATGCAAAATCATTTCGCACTTTTCCAATTGCCGCAACGCTTTGCCGTCGATCTGACTGCGCTGGAAAAGGCGTACCACGGAGTGCAGAACCAGGCGCACCCCGACAAGTTTGCGCACGCGACCGGCGCTGAAAAGCGCGTCGCCATGCAATGGGCCACACGCGCCAACGAGGCTTACCAGACCCTCAAAAATCCCCTCAAGCGCGCCACGTATCTGTGCGAGCTCAACGGTGTCGATCTCGAAACCGAATCTAACACCGCCATGCCGACCGCATTCCTGGTGCAGCAGATGGAATGGCGCGAAGAACTCGACGACGCCCGCGCAGGCAAGAACATCGACGCGCTTGAGCAACTCGACGGGGCGTTGCGCGGCGCCAGGAAAGATGCTGTCGCCCGCATCGAAACCCTGCTCGACGCCGACGACTTTGCCGGTGCCGCACAACTGGTGCGCCAATTGATGTTCCTTGAAAAATTCGGCGAAGAGATCGGTAACGCTTTCGCCCTGATCGAAGGTTGATGCGCCATGCCTGACGTATTCCTGTTCCTTGTCGCCGCCATGATGTTGACCCTGGCACCGGGGCCCGACAATATCTACGTGCTCACGCGTGGCATCGCGCAAGGCAAGAAGGCCGGACTGGTGGCGGCACTCGGCTTCTCTTCAGGATTGTTCTTCCACACCTTGTTGGCAGTGCTCGGTTTCGCAGCCATCATCAAGGCGTATCCGGCCGCTTATCACGCCTTGCAATACGCCGGCGCAGCGTATCTGGTGTATCTCGGCATCCGCACCTTGCGCTCGGCCGCCTCGATGTCGCTGGATGCGGCCGCGACGCCGGCCGGCCTTAGCCTGTCACGCATTTACTGGCAAAGCGTGATCGCCAATATTCTCAATCCCAAGGTGACCTTGTTCTTTATCGCCTTCCTGCCGCAATTCGTCAACGTGCAGGCCGGCCATGTGGCCTGGCAGATGCTGTTGCTGGCGGTGGTGTTCATCTTCCAGGCGCTGGCGATTTTCAGCGCGATTGCGTTTTTCTCCGGCATCGTGGGCGCTTATTTCAAGCGTCAGGCGCGTGCCGCTCTCTATTTGAACAGGCTTGCCGGCTGTGCGTTTGTGGGACTCGGTATCCGCATCGCCTTGCCGGAATAAATCGACTATGGCTCTTCTCCAAATCTCAGAACCGGGCATGTCCACCGCGCCGCATCAGCATCGGCTGGCGGTCGGCATCGATCTCGGCACCACCAATTCGCTGGTCGCCACCGTGCGCAACAGCATCCCTGAAGTCCTCAGCGACGAAGAAGGTCGCAGCTTGCTGCCATCGGTGGTGCGCTACCTGCCCAACGGCAACGCCAACATCGGCTACAAGGCGCAAGCCGCGCAGACCACCGATCCGAAGAACACCATCGTCTCGGTCAAGCGTTTCATGGGTCGTGGCCTGAAAGACATCGCCTACGTCGAAAACCTGCCTTACGATTTCCAGGATGCGCCGGGCATGGTGCAACTGAAAACCGTGGCCGGCGTGAAGAGCCCGGTCGAGATTTCTGCGCAGATCCTTGCGACCTTGCGCCAGACTGCGGAAGACGCGTTGGGCGACGATCTGGTCGGTGCCGTGATCACCGTGCCGGCGTATTTTGATGACGCGCAGCGCCAGGCCACCAAGGATGCGGCGCAACTTGCCGGCCTCAACGTGTTGCGCCTGCTCAATGAGCCGACTGCGGCGGCGATCGCCTACGGCCTCGACAATGGTTCGGAAGGCATCTTCGCGGTCTACGATCTTGGCGGCGGCACCTTCGACATCTCCATCCTGAAACTGACCAAGGGCGTGTTTGAAGTGCTGTCGACCGGCGGCGATTCGGCACTGGGCGGCGACGATTTCGACCAGCGGCTGTTCTGCTGGATCTGCGAGCAATCGCAACTGGCGCCATTGTCCGACGAAGACACGCGCATCCTGCTGGTCAAGGCGCGCGAGGTGAAGGAATTGCTCTCGTCCAAGGCTTGCACGCAGATTGACGCCGTGCTCAATTCCGGTGAAGAAGTGCATTTGTCGATCACGGCCGAAGAGTTCGTCGCGCTGACCCAGCATCTGGTCGCCAAGACCATCACGCCGAGCCGCAAGGCCTTGCGCGATGCCGGCTTGTCTGTTGACGACGTCGATGGCGTCGTGCTGGTCGGCGGCGCCACGCGCATGCCGCACGTGCGCAAGGCGGTCGGTGAATTCTTCCAGACCACGCCGTTGGCTAACATCGATCCCGACAAAGTGGTGGCGCTGGGCGCCGCCGTGCAAGCCAACCTGCTGGCCGGCAATCGTGCCGCCGGCGACGACTGGCTGTTGCTCGACGTGATTCCGCTGTCGCTCGGCATCGAGACCATGGGCGGCCTGGCGGAAAAGGTCATCCCGCGCAACTCCACCATCCCATGCGCGCGCGCGCAGGAGTTCACCACCTTCAAGGATGGTCAGACTGCGCTGGCGGTGCACGTGGTGCAGGGCGAGCGTGAGCTGGTGGCCGATTGCCGCTCGCTGGCGCGCTTCGAGCTGCGCGGCATTCCGCCGATGGCGGCCGGCGCTGCGCGTATCCGCGTGACGTATCAGGTCGATGCCGACGGCTTGCTGTCGGTGTCGGCGCGTGAAATGACCTCAGGCGTGGAAGCGGCGATCACCGTCAAACCTTCTTACGGCCTGGCCGACGACGATGTCGCGCGCATGCTGCAGGATTCCTTCCAGTCGGCCGATGAAGACATGAAACGTCGCGCCCTGCGAGAAGAGCAGGTCGAAGCCGAGCGCATCATCCTGGCGACGCAGTCGGCGCTGGACGCCGACGGCGCGTTGCTCAGCGAGCAGGAACGCACCGACATCGCAGCGCTGATCGACATCGTGCGCGAGAAGGCCCAAAGCGACGATCACCTCGCCATCAAGGCATCGGTGGAAGCGCTGGCGCATGGCACTGAAGAATTCGCCGCCCGCCGCATGGATCGCAGCGTCCATGCGGCACTGGCGGGCAAGAAATTGGATGAAGTTTCGTAAAAGACAAAGTCATTAAAGGTAAATACCGTGCCACAAATCGTCATACTTCCACACCCCACGTTTTGCCCTGACGGCGCCGTTATCGACGCCCCGGCCGGCAAGAGCCTGTGCGACGCCATGCTCGACAGTGATGTCGACATCGAACACGCCTGCGAAAAATCCTGCGCCTGTACCACTTGCCACGTGGTGATCCGCGAAGGTTTCGATACCTTGGATGAGCCGACCGACAAGGAAGAGGATTTGCTCGACATGGCCTGGGGCCTGGAAGCGAATTCGCGCCTGTCTTGCCAGGTGGTGCTGGGCGACGACGATCTGGTCGTTGAAATTCCGAAGTACACCATCAACCACGCCAGCGAGAATCACTGATTCTGCCTGTAGTGGGCGACCTACGTTAGCGAGGCAGCCATGAAATGGACCGACATTCAACTTATCGCTGAAGAACTCTGCGATAAATTTCCGGACACCGATCCCAGGACCATACGTTTCACCGACCTGCATCGCTGGGTGATGGAGCTGGATGGGTTTGACGACGATGCCAATCGCTCGGGCGAAAAAATTCTCGAAGCGATTCAGGCGGCGTGGATCGAGGAAGCGGAATAATCCAGCAACGGCATGAAAACAAAAAGGAGCGAAATCGCTCCTTTTTTGTTACCCGATGTCCCATCCACGCCTGGGTTTTATACCAGGATATTCGACACATGCTGCATGCCCATCGTGTATTGCGGAAAAATTTGTTGCAAGGCGCTGTCCGGGATTCGCATGTGCTTCTCCGCCAGCGTCGACATCACCGCGCGGAAGTCGGTGGTGATCGCAAGGTCGCGGCCTTCGTTGAGTTCGCCCTTGCCCAACCCCGGCCACTGGCCGTAAATCGTTCGGCCACGCACGTTGCCGCCCAGCAGCCAGATGACATTGCCGTGACCGTGATCGGTGCCGCCGTTACCGTTTTCGCGGAAGGTGCGGCCGAACTCCGAAATCACCACGATCACCGTATCGTTGAACGCCGGACCGAGCTCCTGCGCCAGCGTCGCCAGTCCGGTCGCCAGCGGCGCCAGCCGTCCAGCCAGTTGTCCCGCACCGTTTCCCTGGTTGGCATGCGTATCCCAACCGCCTACCGCCAAGAAGCCCAGGCGTATCTTCGGGTCGCCGCGCATGAGGCGACCCAGCCGCGCCGCATCGATGGCCATGCCGTTTGGCAGCGGTGCGCCGTTGTTGGCCATGCGCTGCTCATTGCTGCTCAGTTCCGCCATCAATTCCTTGCGGGCGGCGATACCGTCGCGATAGGCCTTGCCGAGCGCATCGTTGCCCGCATACATGGCGCCGTAAGCCTGGCTGATCTTCGGTTGATCAATCAGGGTGGGGCGCGTTGCATCGCGGCCGGTCGGCATGTTGGCCACCACTTGCCGGCCGCTCAGGATACGCGGAATCGATTCGCCCAGCGTCAGCGCCTGCACCGGTGATTCGGACGGCGGCAGGCGGCCTTGCAGTCGATTCATCCAGCCGTCGCGTGTGTTGTGCTGACCGGGTGTGCCGGTCTCCATATAATCCTGCGCTTCGAAATGCGAGCGCGAACCGTCCGGTGATCCTGAGGCATGGACAAAGGCCAGTTGGCCGCTATCCCAATACGGCATCAGCGGACGCAAGGACGGATGCAGACCGAAGTAGCCGGTCAGGTCGATGACGCCATTGTTCTGTCCCGGACGGGCAACGGCGATGCCGGGACGCGCCTGGTAGTACTCTCTGTCGCCATGCGGCACTACCACGTTGAGACCGTCGGCGGCGCCGCGCAGGAACACCACCACCATGCGCGGCGTACCGTCGCCGTCGGCGTGCGCACGCTGGAGCGGAGCGCCGAAGGCCAAGGGTGCGTTGCCACCGGCATTGGCGACAGCCGGTTTGCCGGCGGGCGTTACCGCACAGCCGGACAAGCCGATCGGCACCAGGATGGCGCCGCTGCCCGCCAGTCCCATGTAGCGAATGAAGTCTCGACGTTTCATGGCGGCTCCGATGCGATTAACGTTTCATGAACGCAGGTCCGCCGAGGATCAGGCCGACTTGCAGGTTGGGCGGCGCCGCAGCGATGGCGGTCACGGCGTTCTGGTCCAGCAGCGGCGACAGCGTCTGGATCAGGCGCACCGGATCGACGGCGTCGGCATGGGCCGCGGGTTGGGTATTCTCGGCGCGGGCGATGGGCGATTTGCCGTTGCCCAGGCCGTTGGCGAAATTGATACGGCGTAGCAGCGCGTCAGGATTGAGCCAGGCCTCTTCGGAAAACTTGTAGCCTTCCGGCGTCAGCCAGCCGTACAGCGGCATGCCGAACTGGCTGAGGACGCCGCTTACCGGTCTGGCATTGACGACCGGCGTGGCGGTCGCGCGCAGGCTGGAGACCACGTATTGATACGGCGTTTTGAACTGGCTCTGGTAGTTCCGGCGCGACCAGAACTGAGGACTGTCGAACAAGACGCGCAGCACGGACTTGATGTCGCCGTCGCTGGCGAGGAAACGTTGCGCCAGTTTGTCGACCAGCGGCGGATCCGCCTGGTCCGAGACGAAGTATTGCACCAGCTTGGTCGAGATGAAGCGGGCCGTCGCCGGATTGCGCGCCAGCATGTCGAGCGCCTGTTCGCCTTCCTGCTGGCCGCCCGGCGCAATCGTGCGGCCGAGGAACTGCTTGGCCGCGCCGTCATGTCGTTGCGGATTGAACGCGAAGCCGGCGCCGTCGGCTCCCTGTTTCATGTTCGGCTCATCGATGGTCCAGCCGCTCAGGATGCGCGCCAGCGAAATGACATCGGCCTGCGTATAACCGCCGTCAACGCCTAGCGTGTGCAACTCCATCAGTTCGCGCGCATAGTTCTCGTTGAGACCCTTGAAACGTCCCTTGGCTTGCGGTGTATCGGCGCCGCTGCTGAGCCAGTTGTCGAGGTAATAAAGCATCGCCGGATGATGGGCGACCGCGCCCAGCAATTGGCGAAAATTGCCGAGCGCATTGGGGCGTATGGCGTTCTTTTCGTAGTCGGCGCTCCAATAGCGCACCCATTCCTTGCCTTCGAAGACGTTGAAATGATTGAACCAGAATTCGGTCATCACTTCCTGCAACTGGCGCGGACTTTCGGTCGCCAGCCACAATCGTGCGGCATGGCTTTGCGGCGTGATTTCCTTCGCGGCGCGCTGGCGTGCGGCATTTTTTTCGTCGGCGCTGGCGGTATTCGGCGGGAAGGAAGGCGGGCCGTACGTGAAGTAGAGTTGCGAGGTGCTGAGCTGGTAAGTCGCCAAGCCGTCGAGGCGGCTGTTCAGCTCGGGTGGAAGCGGCAGGCGTTCCGGATTGAGCTGCTCGTCGATGTAGCGTTTTACGCCGATTTTTTCAACGGCGGCGACATCACCCGGACGCGGTCCGTAGGCCAAGCGATTGAGCACATGCAACGCCTGCTCCTGCGAATTCAGCGCTTGCGCGAACGCGTGACCGCAAGCGCCGGCCAAGCCCAGGGCAAGCAAGCCGATCACACCGTATCTACGAGGAATGTGCATGACGCGTATGTAGGAAAGAGATGCGTAAAGTATCGCATCCTCACCGAGCGTCGCTGTAATAAAGTGTAAAGCTTTGTTCCTGCAGGAATGTCGTCAGCGGTCCTTCAGCTTTTCGTCAGTTTTCCACGAGTTCGAAACTCCCGGTGCTACGCCATGTGGTGCGGTCGGCAACCCGGCTGGCCGTGCCGGAGACGTTGGTGTTGATTTCAACCTGCACCGAGAAGCTGCTGCCCTTGAGCGTACGCTCGTCCTGCACCGGCACAATGCCTACGCCGGGCGGCAGCAGGGCGGTTTCAGCCATGTTGTCGGGTTGCTGGCCGGTGACTTTGACGTTGCCGAGCTTGACGCGTTTGCCGTCCAGTTGCGCCAGCGACAGATTCAGCACGAAGTTGCCGGCGTTGCCGAAACGGTAGCCGTTGCCGTCACCGGCGGCGCCGCGAAAGTAAATGGTCATCAGCGACGGCTGCCGGCAATTTACCGACAGCGTCATGGTCTGCTTGCCCAATGCGAAAGCGGTTGGCGACACTTGCCGACCCAGCAGTTCGGCACGCGTGATCTGGCCATAGTCGATCACTGTATTGCTGATTTGCATCTGACAATTGTCGTTGGGAGCGGCGCGCACCGGCGACAACGACAACGACGACAGCGCGATCGCCGCGGCAACGAAGGCCTGCCGGATCGGGGCGCTGCGTACAAGGGATTTACGATTGAGCATGGGACGCTTTCTGTGTGGGTGCCTACACTTGCAGAGCCGGGCCGCAACGCGCCTCGGCAGTTTCGAAGAACATATTGGGATCCGCCCTGGACGGCAATTCAAATTGCAATGAACATTGCCTGCCGTCCGGAAGCGAGACCTCGAGTTTGGAATTGGGTACTCCGTTGATCAGGAAAATCTGCCCGTCGTCCACCACCGTCGTGACGAACTGGCCTTCGGCATCCAGCACGAAAGCCCCCTTGGGCAACGGGTTGCCGTCCGCGCCCTTGGTATTGAGCAGGATGCGCCGCACCTTGATGGTATCGAAGGTCACGAAGTTGACTGAACCGCGTCCCGGCTCGACGAGCTTGTAGCCGTTCTTGATGTCGACATTGCGGGGCAAGCTCTTGGTGGCGATTTCAAGCCGGCTGCTGGCGTAGGGCGCCATTTGCGAGATGACTGCCTGTCCCCATGGGTCGGTCCACACCGGGCCGTAGGGGGTGCTGACGCGGATGCCGGACTCGTCGCCCACCGACAGGATGCCGAAGGTGTCCTGGATCGGATAGGGCGACAGCGTCAGGCCGTTCTGATGCAACACCATGCCGCCGCGCAAGCCGCCATTCATGGAAGTCGCGCCCGACCCAGCGCGCGAGTAACCGAGGTTGACTTGGGCGTAGCGCGGCAGTATCGACGCCTGCGTCGAGAGATCGGTTTCCTGGTTCTGGGTGTTGCGCTCTGCGGAGACGGTGTAGTTGGCGTATTCATTGATCGTCTCATTGTAGGAGGCGCCGTAACGCTTGTAGCCGCTGCTGTTGTTCACGTACGTACGCACATTGCGCTGCCCGAGCGGGATGGTCAGCGTGAGGTAGAAAGTATTGATGGGGAGAGTGTTGCTGCTGTTGCTGTCGGTGTTGCCGCTGCTACCGAGGTTATGTTCGACATTGAAAGAGATCGTGCCGAACGGAAAAGTCTGGCCCCACGAGCCGGTCACGCGCTGGGTTGCAACACCGCTGAATAGCGACGAGCGGGAATAGGCGACATTGAACGATCCGAGTGTCGCATTGCTCCAGCTCAGCGATGCTGTGTACTGGCCGCGATAGCGACTATGCTGCAGGTCGCCGGCATTGGCGGGCGTGTCGACGATGGTGTCGGCCAGGTCGCGATAGCCGAGTGTTTGCTGGGTTGCCGAAAAGCTGCCCGAGAACGAGGTCGACAGCAGGCTGCTGCTGGACAGGCTGACCTGGCTGCCGCGCACGCCTTCGCCGGTCGCGTTCGACAGGCGTTGCTGCAGGCTGACGCTGGTGCTGTTGAATATGCGCGTGTCCATGCCCCAGGCGCCGGCTTGGTACGACGTCGCCGCCATGAGGCCGGCGTTCGCATTGCTGTCCTTGCCGATTTTCCAGCCGCCGGAACCGGTCACGATCCACGGCTGTCGCGCAGTGCTGCCGCCGAGACTGCGCTGGCGACCGACGGCAAACGAATAGCCGCGCTGGCTGCCAAGCGAGCCGCTGTGCAGCGACGCGGCCGGTACGATGAAGCGTCGTTGCGCACCGGTGGCTTCCACCACGGTGACTTCCAAATCGCTGCCGGAATTGAGCAGCGGCAGGTCCGACAAGGCGAACGGCCCGGCGGGAACAACGGTGGTGTAAATCAGCGCGCCGGCCTGGCGCACTTCCACGCGTGCTTGCCATTGTGCGATGCCTTCGACCATGACATTGTTGCGACTGAGGCTCATGAGTGCACTTTCGGGAATGATCTGCGCGCCCGTGATAGAGCCTCCCGATACCGCCGAATTGGCGATGTTGATCTGGCCCGCTTGCAGGATCGACTTGTAGTCCATGAGCGTATGCTGGGCATAAGCGTAGACATGCTGGCGCTGCGCTTTTCCGTCCTGTGCGGTGTAGACCTCGCGGCTGCGCACGATCCAGTCCCTGAAATTGAATCCGGGCTCGGCATTGGCGGACATGAAGCGACTGCCGCCGCCGGCGAATTTGCTGTTCACGCCGAGTATTTCGTAATTCAGCATCGCCGCGGTACCGCCGCTGCTGTAGCCGGCGAAGTCGTCCTCGGTGGGCCGCAGGGCGTCGGTGGGCACCACCAGCGCCACTTCCTCCTTGCCGGGACGCAGTTCAACCTGGGTTTGCGGGAAGGCTTCCTTGTAGTCGAAGCAGCCCGGCGCCGGGCTCGCGGCGGTGGCCGGCACGGCGGGTGCGGCAGTAGCAGGCGCAGTTTTTTCCGCCTTCTTCAATTGCGGCGGCACGATCAATCCGCCTTTGTCGAGCAGGCCGACGTCGAAGCACAAATCGCCTTTGGTGCTGAAGCGTGCATCGACGCGGCCGCGCTTGGCACCGTTGACGAACAAGGTCACAAGCTGCACGCCCGGCCGGAAGCGCGCGGCCTCGCGAAAATAATCCGCGAGCTGCGGATCGATACCGCGTTCTCTCAGCATGTTCAGATCGAAGCCGCTGGCGTCGGCCGCATGCAAAGGCAAAGTCGCAAGTCCGCCTGCCAAGCCGGACAAGGCGAGCAGGCAGTGCTTCAGGCGAGCGCCGGGTGGACCGAGGAAAGCTCCATTTTTCCCGCGGATTTTATTGTTCATTTTCCCTGATCGCGGGGGAGAGAAAAATGGGGCCTACTTGATGAGCGCAGCGTCGTAACTATCCACCGAGAATCCATATACCGTTGCGGGCGCCAGGCGTACCGTAGTCGACGCTGCGCCGGCTGCCGGGACCGCGACGCTGATGGTTTCGCCCGGCAGGAAATAGGTCTTGCCGAGATCAAGCTCGGTGGTGGCGGGCAACAGCGTCACCGTTTGCGCCAGCCGCACGACGTAGGCGCTGTCGTTCCTGGCGACGAGGTTGCCGTTGCGCATCGACCAGGTCAGCAATTTCCATGGTTCCCGGTTTGGCGCGAGGCCTTTGGGATGGATGATGACCGGCAGATTCTGGCGTACGTTCATCGTCACCTTGACGCCGCCGTCTTTGGACTGCTGCGGGATGCCTTCGAAAATGACGCGCTTGAAGCGTTGCGTCTTGAGCGGTTCCTTGCTTTGCAGGATGAAGCGCACCAGCTGGGTTTCATCCGGCTCCACGCGCGCGACGGGCGGCGTGACGACCAGCAGGTTTTCCTTGTCTTCCGGGAGGTTTTGGATCGAGGTGTACAGCAAGGTGGCATTGGCGTCGGTGTTCTTGACGTTCATGCTGGCTTCGCCATCGGCCTCGTTGACGATGACTACCGAGGTTTCCGGCAGCATGCCGCTGGCGTGTGCAGTGACAGGAATAAAGGCGTTGAAGAGAAAAAAGGCTGTAGCAAAAAGCAATTTCCCAAAGTTGGCGCACATTTCATTTACCCCCCGGTTGTTATAGCTAGTGGTGTTAACAGCTCCGATTCGATCAAGATTAATTTAGGTATTTGAGGATATTCTCAAATACCAGAGCGATTTAAAGCGTTGAACAGGGACGAAAAATGAGGTCCAAGCGACCCTTAGAGATAGGAAAGCTCCAGGGTCGCAGAACCGTCCAGCAAAACTTCTTGCGACAAGGAAAGATTTTCAGGCTTGTTGATATACGGCTGCACGGTCACCGTGCCAGAGATCGTGCGCAAGGCCGACACATAGCTGCTGCCGGGCGCGCCCCAGCCGAAGCTGCGGTTCTTGGCGACATAGCCCGTCGTTGACGGTCGCCATGTCGTCCCGCTGTCGGTCGAATACAGCAATTGGGTTTGCTGGTAGTCGCCGGTATAGGACGTTGGCTGGAACACGATGGCGTAACCGCCAATGCTTTTGCCGGCGGCGGTGCCGAGGCCGAAATTGAAACTGTCATTGAGATTGCCGTCGCCCGAGCCGGTCGCCACGATGCCGGCGATGACGGAGCTGGTGCGGTTGTCGATGGCCCTGACGCTCACCTTGGCGGCGGCGTCACAATTGATGCTGAACGACAGCGACTTCGCCGGCAGGGGAGTCACTGCGCCGGGTTTCAGCGAACGGGCCGGGATGGTGCCGTAATCGGCAACGCCGCCGCCGGACAGTATCGGTTTGCAGGCGGCGGGCGTGATGACGCTGACGACCTGCATTTCCACCATGTTGGCTGCAAACGACGGTGTCATGAAGACCATGCAAAAAATGCCCGGCACCATGGTTGCAACCCTGCTTGTGATGATCGTCACAAGTGCTCCTCTTTCATGTTGTCCGACCGATTGGGGTGCCGCAATTGCTACAAGTACAGCAGTTCGAAGGTGGCCGAACCGTTCAGCGAGGCATCTTCTTTTATCGAGGTATTGTCGGCGCTGTCGATGACTGCCTGGATGCTCAGTTTTGCCTCGAAGTTCAGGGTGCCGCCGGGATGTATCTTGTGTTCGGAATCCCAGGCGTAGAGCACGTTCTTGCGGATCGTGTTGTCGCTGCTCAGCATCCACTGCGTGGCGTTGATGCCAGTGGCGGATTCCAGCATGGCGGGGGGCGCGGCCTTCGGATGCGCAGGCTCGAACGACACGATATAGGCGCCGGCATTTTGTCCGCTCTCCGCGCCCAATCCGAACAGATGCTTCTTGCTGCGATTGCGCATCGCCACGGTCTGCATTTGCGGTACCGGTGCGCTGTCGCGATTGTCTATCAAACGTAGTGCAAGACGCGAGGGAAGGGCGCACGAAACCGAGAGCGTGAAGATTTTCTTTGTGAGGATTTTCGCAGCACCGCGTTCGGATGAAATCGGTCCGTAATCCACCACGCCGGCATCCGAAAAGACAGGCAGGCAAGCATCGGGAACGATCTTTCCGGTGACGCGCAATTCCGTCGCGCCGGACACGGATGCAAGGACGAGAAGAGAGAATCCGACGCCATGCAGCAGCATCGCCGATACAGCCTTTTTCATGCTCTCCCCATTTTGCAAATAGTTTGATTTGTTCAGGCAAGGATAGCGTTGCCGAGATGTACATCCAACCAAAATCTGGGAAACCGATGAAAAAACATCGCGGCTGTGGCGAACTCGTCGTTTTTCGACTAATTACCAGCAAATAAGCGGCGTCGAATTGAGATCATTCTCATATACGGATGCGGGCAAGATGATCAGAATTGCAGCTGGTCAATTAAAGCCGATGCCGCAGTTGCGGCGCACATCTCGTTTGGGGTAAAGATGAAAACAGTCGCGAATCTTTCTGTTCTGGTGGTTGAAGACGAGCCATTGCAAAAGATATTTGCAGTTGAAAAATTGCGAGAACTCGGTTGCGTCGACGTGATTGAGGCGGCTGACGGCTTGGAGGCGATGGCGCGTCTGTCCGAGCGTCACATCGACCTGATCTTCTGCGATATCGGCATGCCCCACATGGATGGTTCACAGTTCGTGCTGGCGCAAGACCGCTCGGCACAATCTGCCGGCAAGGAATTGCCGGTGCTGGTATGGATGAGCGTGCACGCGGAAGATGTGCGCGAATCCCACCTGCAACTGGCGTATTCCGCAGGATTTCCCTTTGTCGAAGCGATTGCCAAGCCGCTCACCTTGGCGGCGCTGCAAGGGATTCTGGCCACGGCGCTGACAATGATGAACGCGATCAAGCCTCCGCTTGCCAAGGGGGGAAAGACAGCACCGGCGACAACCGACGGCCCCATCGGCGACGACGACATCTTGCGCGCCATCTGCGATACCAGCGAATTCGAGGTGTGGTATCAGCCGCAGCTGTCTTTGGAAACCAAGACCATTGTCGGCGCCGACGCCATGGTGCGCTGGAGCCATCCCAAATTCAGTTATCTGGCGCCTGAACAATTCATGGCGCTGATCGAACGGCAGGGACTCGGTCTCATGCTGTTTTACCGAACCGTCAACCATGTGCTGAAAACGCAACAGAAACTGGAACATCTCGGTTGCAGCATTCCCATCTGCATCAAGGCTTCGGCATCGACGCTGGAGACCTCGGAAATTGCCGACTATCTTTACGAACGTGCGCAACGCTATGGCATCGGTTCCCAACTGGTCACCGTCGGGATTTCAGAGGAGGAGCCGTCGCAACATGCGTTGAAGTTGGCGGCGTCCCTCAATCGTTTGCGTCTGCGCGGATTCGGTTTGTCGATTGACGATTTCGGTTCCGGCATTTCGACCATGAAGCTGTTGTCGCAAATGCCGTTTACCGAAATCCGCATCGATCGCCACTTCGTACGTCAGTTCCTGCGCCAGCCGCAATGCCGCGTCATCGTTGAATCGATCATCGGCATCGCCAAGCGTCTGCAACTTACCGTCGTTGCGGAAGGAATCGAGAATGCCCGCCAGATGGAGGTCCTGGCCGCTATGGGATGCGGACGCGGGCAGGGCTATATTGCGGCGCCGATGCGACAGGATGACTTCCTGAACAAGGTCGGTGCCAATCAATTGTTCAATAATGGCCTCATAAATGCCTGAGTTTTCTATTGGACTTTTACTATTTTTGTTACACTCGACCGTAATTCGGCTGGTCGGGAGTCCTACCCTTTTCGATCGCATCCAGGCGAAGCGAGCATCGTTTTTGATGTCTAGCGGTTTTCTGCATGAATGACCGTCTGCGAAAGGACGCGATGATGACCTGGACTGCGACAAAGGCAATTCGTATTGCATTGCTCGACGATCATGCCGTGGTCCGGCATGGACTTGCGGCGCGACTGACCGAAGAATCGGATTTCGAGGTCGTTGGCGCCTATGCCGCCAGCAAGGACATGATGTCCGCCTTGCGCGCCTTGCCTGCCGATATCCTGCTGATCGATTATTCTCTCGGGGCCAACGATATTGATGGCCTCAACCTGATCCGGGCGCTCAAGGTGCGTTTCCCCGACAGCAAAATCCTCGTCTCGTCTTCCCACTACAATCCCGCCACGGTCGCGCTGGCGATGCGCGCGGGCGCGCGTGGTTTCGTCGGCAAGGAACAGGAGTTGTCCGAGCTCATTGCGGCAGTGCGTTCGGTGGCGGTGGGAAGGGTGCACCTGAGCCCGCTCATGGCGGCAGAAATTTCCTCGATGCTGTCCAGTAACGGATCGGATGAAGAATCGCCAAACGGCGATTCGCTCACCGACAACGTCGAGCTGTCTCCGCGCGAACGTGAAGTGCTGCGCTGTTGCCTGGAGGGAATGAGCGTGACGCAGATTGCGGAAAAATTCGCGCGCAGCGTCAAGACCATCAGCGGGCAGAAGCAGGCGGCCTTCCGCAAGCTGGGCGTGCGCAATGACAATGAATTGTTCAAGATCCAGCATCAACTCCAAGATATATAGGACGCACCATGAATTCGACTGCTACGGCCCCTTTGCTCCAGATCCTTGTCGTCGACGATTCTGCAACCAGTCGCGTCGTTATTGAGAAGCAACTGAAGAAACTGGGTTGCGACGTAGCGACGGCGCAGGACGGCAGCTCTGGTCTTGCTGCGATGCGCAACGGCGAATTTGACCTGGTGCTGCTGGACTGCCAGATGCCGGACATGAGTGGTTACGACGTGGCGAAGATTTTCCGACGGCGCGAACGCGAAGAAGAACTGATGCATACGCCCATCATCGCGATCTCGGCCGAGACCGATACCGCACACATGCAGCTTTGTCTCGACAGCGGCATGGATGGAGTGCTTGGCAAGCCCTTGCCCGTCGATGAACTGAAAAAAATGCTGTCGCTGTGGTGCGATGTCGACGTCTCGGCGGCAGCGCCGTTGAATATCGATGACATGCGCAGTGTGGATCTGACGACGCTGTTTCGCACGACGTCGCTGGAGGATTTTGCGATTCTTCAGGCGGCCATGAACGAGGCCGATGTGGCCTCAGTCGGACGGCTGGCGCATCGGATGAAGGGCGCCGCACTGACGATGGCGGCAGCCGAAATCGTCGCGACGCTGGAACGTATCGAAGCGATTGCCGTGCATCGCCTTTCGGCGCCATCTGATCTGGCGGCTGAGGTTGCGACGTTGGGACGACAATTGCAGTCGGTCTGAATCCGGACCTGGATTTGTTGCGACAACTGCTTCAGATCAGCGGACCGATCGTTCGTCGACGAGAACGGAAGACACGCTGATCCAATCCGATTCGTCTCAACTCAGGCGCCAACCCATGGCAGACCTGCCTTGCACCATCCTTCGACGGTTTTGCGATGACCCGCACTGTCCTTGTTTCCTTCGAACCCTTCCAGGATGTCATAGCAGTGCGCATAGCCATTTTCAGTCGCCAGCTTCGCAGCGTGGCGGGAGCGCACGCCCGAACGGCACATGAACAGCAACGTTGCCTGCTTGCCCGCAAGCGCATCAAGCTGTTCCATGAATTGCGGATTGGGTATGCTCTCCGGGTAGAGATTCCATTGCACTGCCAGGTGCTGGCCCTCCGGAATGACAACCTGGCCGACCCAGTCGCGTTCCGCCTTCGTGCGCACGTCGACCAGTTTAATTGCCGGATCGCCTTGCAGCAGGGCAAACGCCTCTTGCGGCGTGACCGCACCAGCATAAGGAAGTTGGCCGGTCCGGGCGCGTTCGCCTGCGATCGAAAGAATATCGGTGGAAGTTGTCATCAGAACCCTTTGTCATTGCTGAGAAGATATCGTCATTGTTGGCGCGATGCCAAGCGGGTCAAATATATGCACCAAAATAAGGCGTCCATATAAATTTGCCGCTATTTGGTGCTAAAAAACACACATGCACCATAATTGCTCATTTTTGGAATTGCCGTGCACTGCTCGGAAACGCCCGCCAGCCAATAACTCCCTAAAATATGCCATAAGCGTCAACGCAAGGCGGTTGATGGCATGGAATCTGCTATCATTCCCGCCTGAGTTCTGGCGCACTATCTGTTGTATTTGTTGCACACATCAAGTCGCACGTAGTCGGCTCATCACCCACATTGTACAAATTTATACTACTTCCTCGTTTTAGGAGATTCGCATGGCAAGGACGGCCGCAGAGGTTTTGAAGTTGGTGAAAGACAATGAAGTCAAGTTTGTTGATTTCCGTTTTGCCGACACCCGGGGTAAAGAGCAACACGTAACTGTTCCCGTTTCCCACTTCGACATCGACAAGTTCGAATCGGGTCACGCATTCGACGGTTCCTCGATCGCCGGCTGGAAGGGTATCGAAGCTTCGGACATGTTGCTGATCCCTGATCCAAACACCGCCAACATCGACCCGTTCATGGAAGAAACCACATTGTTCATGCAATGTGACGTGATCGAGCCATCCGATGGCAAGGGTTACGACCGTGACCCACGTTCCATCGCCAAGCGCGCTGAAGCGTACCTGAAGTCCTCGGGCCTGGGCGACACCGCCTACTTCGGTCCTGAGCCGGAATTCTTCATTTTCGACGGCGTGCGTTGGGGTGCGGACATGTCCGGTTCCTTCGTCAAGATCGAATCCGAAGAGGCATCGTGGAGCTCCGGCGCCAAACTCGAAGGCGGCAACACCGGCCACCGTCCTGTCGTCAAGGGCGGCTACTTCCCAGTGCCACCGGTCGACAGCTTCCAGGACATGCGTTCGGAAATGTCCCTGATCCTCGAATCCCTGGGCATCCCTGTTGAAGTGCACCACCACGAAGTGGCCGGCGCAGGTCAAAACGAACTGGGCACCAAATTCTCGACACTGGTTGAGCGCGCTGACTGGACACAAACACTGAAGTACGTGATCTGGAACGTTGCTCACACCTACGGCAAGACAGCGACCTTCATGCCCAAGCCGCTGGTCGGCGACAACGGCTCCGGCATGCACGTCCACCAATCGGTCTGGAAAGACGGCAAGAACCTGTTCGCAGGCGACGGCTATGCTGGCCTGTCTGAATTCGCGCTGTTCTACATCGGCGGCATCATCAAGCACGCCAAGGCGCTGAACGCAATCACCAACCCAGGCACCAACTCGTACAAGCGTCTGGTTCCAGGTTTCGAAGCACCGGTCAAGCTGGCTTACTCGGCACGCAACCGTTCCGCATCGATCCGTATTCCACACGTTGCGAATCCTAAGGGCCGCCGTATCGAAACGCGTTTCCCGGATCCGCTGGCGAACCCATACCTGTGCTTCTCGGCTCTGCTGATGGCAGGTCTGGACGGCGTGCAAAACAAGATCCATCCAGGCGAAGCCGCTTCGAAGGACCTGTACCATCTGCCGCCGGAAGAAGACAAGCTGATCCCGACAGTGTGCGCATCGCTGGAAGAAGCGCTGGACGCACTGAACAAGGATCGCGAGTTCCTGACACGCGGCGGCGTCTTCACCGACAGCATGATCGATGCCTACCTGGACCTGAAGGGCCAGGAAGTGCAACGCTATCGCATGACGACACACCCAATCGAATTCGACATGTACTACTCGCTGTAATCGTCGATTTTGCATTGATAAAAAAGGGAAGCTTGCTTCCCTTTTTTTATGCGCGCGGCATTTTCCACTGGCGCCGGGCGGGCCATGTTTGTTCGTCGCCGGGTCTTGTCATACACTTGGTTTCATCGCATTTTTCAGGCTTGGGACCAATGAAATTTTTTGTACTTGCCGCATTGTCGGGCCTGGCCTGCGCGGCCTTCGTGCAAGCGTCCCCGGCGCCAGATGAAGTCTATGTCTGCATCGATCAGAACGGCGTCACCGAATACCGCAACACCGGCATCAGCAAGGGGTGCCGCAAACTGGATATTCCGGTCGCCAACGCACCGGCGCCGGTCAAACGTGCTGCACCGGGCAAGCCGGCCGCGGCGGCAACGGCAACAAGCGCTTTCCCCAAGGCCGATGGCCAGGTACAGAAAGCGCGCGACAGCGATCGCAAACTGATATTGCAGGACGAACTCAGGCAGGAAGAGGGCAAGCTGGCAAGCCTGAAAGCGGACTACAACAACGGCGAACCCGAGCGGCGAGGCGATGAACGCAACTATGCAAAATACCAGGAACGGGCTGGCGCCATGAAGGACGACATTGTCCGTTCGGAGCGCAATGTGGAGGCGCTCAGGCGCGAGCTGGGCAAGTTGCGTTAATCCGTAAAAACGGCCAGCAAGCCGGGAAGTCAGTAGCGTTGCAGCCTTGCCCAAATCTTGCTTAGCTGAGGGGAAGCTGACAAATCTGTGTGCACGGCCACAAGCTGTGACGACATAATCGATGCGGCATTCATACAGGCACTTACCGGAACGCATGAAAACAACTTTACCTTCACTCGACGGTCTTGACCTGCTGGCATCAGCGGTCATCATTCTCGACGCCAACGGCGGCATCGTCTACGCCAATGCCGCTGCCGAAAACCTGCTGGAGAGCTCTTTCAAGGTGCTGTCCCAGCAAAAGCTCAGCGAGCTCTTCCTCAACGGCAAAGAGCTTGCCACCTTGTTCTACCAGGCGGTCGAACATCAGTTCGCCGACAAGCGCCTCGATCTCGTGTTGGAGCGCGTCGGCCGCGAGCCGCTGCAAGTCCACACTATCGTTACCGCGCTCGAGAATGCCGAGACGCCGGTATTGCTGGAACTGCGGGAAAACGTCCAGCAGCTCAAGCTGGATCGCGAAGAGCGCCTGCTGGACCAGAGCCAGGCCAACAAGGAGCTGATCCGCAACCTTGCGCATGAAATCAAGAATCCGCTCGGCGGCATCCGCGGCGCTGCGCAACTGCTGGAGCTGGAGCTGCCCGAACGCCATCTGAAAGAGCTGCGCGAATATACCCAGGTCATCATCAAGGAAGCCGATCGCCTACAAACGCTGGTCGATCGCCTGCTGGCACCACACCGGCGGCCGCACATCGTTGGCGACGTCAATATCCACGAAGTCTGCGAACGCGTGCGTAGCCTGATCCTGGCCGAGTTCCCCAACGGCCTGACCATCAAACGCGATTACGACCTGTCGATTCCGGAATTCCGCGGCGACAAGGAGCAGTTGATCCAGGCCTTGCTCAACATCGTCCACAACGCCGCACAAGCACTCGCCGAACGCATCCGTACCGGCGACGGCGAGTTGATTTTGCAGACGCGCGTGATGCGTCAAGTGACGCTGGCCAAGGTCCGATATCGGCTGGCACTAGACTTGCATATCATCGACAACGGCCCCGGTATTTCGCCGGATATCCAGGACCGCATTTTTTACCCGCTGGTATCCGGTCGGGAAGGCGGCAGCGGTTTGGGATTGACGTTGGCGCAAACATTCGTTCAGCAGCACATGGGCGTGATCGAATGTGAAAGCCGGCCGGGATGTACGGATTTCAGGATATTGATTCCGCTTCCCTGATGGCTGGTCATCAGGAGGGCAGGATCGGGCAGGGCAACACCGGCGCAAGCCTTTTACGCGACTTACACACGCTACTACACGCAACGATAAGCAAGAAAAGATAACACTATGAAACCGATCTGGATTGTTGACGACGACGAATCGATACGCTGGGTATTGGAAAAAGCCCTCGCGCGAGAAAATCTCGCCACGCAAAGCTTTTCCAGCGCGCGCGACGCCATGCAGGCACTGGAGAGCGGCACGCCGCAAGTATTGGTTTCCGATATTCGCATGCCCGGCGCCTCCGGCCTGGAACTGCTGCAGACCATCAAGGCCAAGCATCCCGGCATTCCGGTCATCATCATCACCGCATTCTCCGATCTCGATTCGGCAGTCTCGGCATTCCAGGGCGGCGCCTTCGAGTACCTGGCCAAGCCCTTCGACGTCGACAAGGCCGTCGAGCTGATCCGTCGCGCATTGGAAGAAAGCCTGCGCGAAACCGATGTCGAGCAATCGTCGGCCAACGCGCCCGAGATCCTCGGCCAGGCGCCGGCGATGCAGGACGTGTTCCGCGCCATCGGCCGCTTGTCGCAATCCAACGTGACCGTGCTGATCACGGGCGAATCCGGCTCCGGCAAGGAACTGGTCGCCCGCGCCTTGCACAAGCACAGCCCGCGCGCGGCGCAGCCGTTCGTCGCATTGAACACCGCGGCGATCCCCAAGGACCTGCTCGAATCCGAACTGTTCGGGCACGAGCGCGGCGCCTTCACCGGTGCGCAGGCGATGCGTCGCGGTCGTTTTGAGCAGGCCGAAGGCGGCACCCTGTTCCTCGATGAAATCGGCGACATGCCGCTCGACCTGCAAACGCGTTTGTTACGCGTGCTGTCGGATGGCCACTTCTATCGCGTCGGCGGCCACCAGTCGCTCAAGGCCAACGTGCGCGTCATTGCCGCTACGCACCAGAACCTCGAACACCGCGTGCGCGAAGGCTTGTTCCGCGAAGACTTGTACCATCGCCTCAACGTCATCCGCCTGCGCCTGCCGAGCCTGCGTGAACGCAGTGAAGACATCCCGATCCTGGCGCGCCATTTCCTGACGCAAAGCGCTCGTCAGCTCGGCGTCGAAGCCAAGCGGCTATCGCCGCAGGCGATGCAGTTCCTGTCGCAACTGGAACTGCCCGGCAACGTGCGCCAGCTGGAAAACCTGTGCAACTGGATCACCGTCATGGCGCCCGGCCAGACCGTCGAAGTGAAGGACTTGCCGCAGGACCTGATCGAAGAACGCAGCAGCAATTTCCAGCCGTTGCACGCACACGCGCACCCAAGCTCATCGGTCGCGCCCGTCGACACGCATGGCAGCGCCGGTGTTGGGGCGAGCTACGACGGCGATGCCGGCGCCGAGCGCAGCTGGATCAGCCTGCTGGAAACCGAAGCGGCGCACATGCTCGCAGAAGAGCGTCCGGAAGTCATGGACATCCTCGGTCGCCAGTTCGAAGCAACGCTGATCAAGATCGCGCTCAAGCATACCCACGGCCGCAAGAACGATGCTGCCGTGCGCCTGGGCATCGGTCGCAACACGATCACCCGCAAGATCCAGGAACTCGGCATCGGCGGCGCTGAAGACGATTGAACGGGAGAATGCAAGAAGGGGTTTGAGGGGAAGAGGGAACAGAACAAGCTGCAGTGCAGGAGCAACATCTGCATAGGCGATGCGGATCAATAAAAAACATGAGGGCCGGTTTCAGCGATGAAACCGGCCCATTTTTTTTCGTTTCTTCCTTCACGCGAACCGGATGAGCCGGTCATGCGTGAAGGGAGTTGCGCATCAACGCACGCGCAGGACGTAGCGCGCCGAGGTCGATGCGATGAAGCTCAAGGCCGCGCCGAAGATCACGAAGAAGCTGACCGACAGCTTGTTGCCGGTGACCTGGATCAGCCAGGTAATGATCAGGCCGGCGAAACCTCCAAACAGCATCACGGCGATGTTATAGCTCAGCGACATGCCGGTGCCGCGCGTCTGCACCGGGAACACATCGGCCAGCAACGCCGGCATCGAGGCGAAGTACATCGTCATCAGCACGCCGATCACGATCTGCAGCAACAGCAGGTTGACGAAGCTCGGCGCCGTCGTCAGGAACACGAACATCGGATACGTGAACACCACGAACGCCAGGCTGCTGCCGATCATGAACGGCGTGCGGCCGTACTTGTCGGACAGCTCGCCCACCAGCGGTGAGAACACCATCATGATCAGCCCGGAGACGATCGTCGCTGCGTACGATGACCACGCCGGCATGCCCAGCTGCTTGATCGCATACGTCGGCATGTACAAGGCGAGATAGACCGACACGGTCGCCATGATCACGCTGCCGGTGCCGATCAGCAGGCGCATTTTCTGGCTGGAGAAGGTATCGCGCAGCGGTGTTTCAGTGCGTTCGGCGGCGGCGAATTCGGGGGACTCATCGAGATGGCGACGGATGTAGTAACCGGCAGGCCCGATCAGCAGGCCGAACAGGAATGGCAGGCGCCAGCCCCAGGAATACAGCTGCTCAGGCGTCAGCAAGCCGTTCAGTCCGGCGCCGAAAACCGCCGCCATCAGCAGGCTCAGGCCCTGGCTGGCGACTTGCCAGCTTGAGAAAAAACCGCGGCGATGCGGTGCGTGCTCCACCAGGAATGCAGTCGAACTGCCGAACTCGCCGCCGGCCGAGAAGCCCTGGATCAGGCGCGCCAGAACGATACCGGCTGGCGCCCACAAACCGATGCTGGCGTAGGTCGGCATGAACGCGATCATCGCGGTGCCGATGGTCATCAGCACGATCGAGAGCGACAGCGCCGCCTTGCGGCCGACGCGATCGGAATACGCGCCGAGCACGACTGCACCGAGCGGGCGCATGAAGAACGATACGCCGAAGGTGGCAAAGGTCACCAGCAGCGAGACGGTCTCGTTCTCGGTGGGGAAAAACAGTTTGGCGATGATCACGGCGAAGGCGCCATAGATCAGCACGTCGAACCATTCCAGCGCGTTGCCGATCGATGAAGATATGACCGCGCGCCAGGTTTGCGGATGCAATTTGACGGACGTGGCGTCGCCCGTATTTGATGAACTGATGGCGTTCATGTGACTCCCGGAATGAAGTGAATGAGATGATTTTTGGGTAATGCGTCGCACCGCAAGCCGGTCACCGTCATGTTGTTTACACATGAACAATGCGTAAACAGTATGTCGTTGAAAGGTGCGACCGGCTGAGAATACGTGCATGCGCGCGCGACTGTCAATGAGGTTTCGCGCTTGGAGGAAGTCGCTGTCGGACAGTGCTGCAGGCGATTCCCGGACAGCGGGAATCGCCGCCGATCTGCTTCACAACGGAATCAAACATCGGCGACGAGCAAAGACCGCCGTCATGCTGCAGGAAGTGTGCCGAGACGTCAGTTTTTTTCGCCAAGACGACGCCACAGCGTCGTGCGGCTGATGCCCAGATAACTTGCTGCGGCGGCGCGGTTGCCGTCGAAACGCGCCAGCACGTCCTGCAATGACTCGTCGTTGCCCGCATGCGCCGCAGGCACAGTGGACACGACGGGCGTCGAGGTTGTCGGTATGTCATCACGCAAGATTTCCGGTGCGATGCGTGAGATCAGATTCGGCGTCAGCGCCTGCAGCGGCTCGGCCGCCAGGAACAGCGCCAGCCGTTCCATCATGTTGCGCAGCTCGCGGACATTGCCGGGCCAGCCGTAGCGCGCCAGCACCGGCGTGCAGCGCAAGATCTCGGCGTGCAGGTTGGCGTGCGGACGAACATCCATCGCCGCCAGGGCATTCTTCAGGCACCACTCCGCCAGCGGCGCGAGGTCTTCCGGCCGCTCGCGCAGCGGCGGCAGCGTCATGCGCAAGACGCTCAGGCGGTAGAACAGATCGGCGCGGAAACGGCCGTCGCGCACTCGCGCATCGAGGTCGCAATGCGTGGCGCTGATGATGCGCACATTGACCGGTATCGGTCGGGTGCCGCCCACGCGCACCACTTCACGTTCTTCCAGAACGCGCAGCAGGCGCGTCTGCAGCGGCAGCGGCATCTCGCCGATTTCATCGAGCAAAAGCGTGCCGCGATGTGCCGCTTCAAACAGCCCGGCGCGACCGCCGCGGCGCGAGCCGGTGAAGGCGCCTTCTTCGTAGCCGAACAATTCGGATTCCAGCAGCGACTCCGCCAGCGCGCCGCAGTTGACGGCGACGAAGGGATGATGCGCCTGGACCTTGCCCTGCATTTGCGGATGGGCGCGATGGATGGCTTGTGCGGCGAGTTCCTTGCCGGTGCCGGTTTCACCCTGGATCAATACCGTCGCCGGCGATTTGGCGAACAGCGTGACTGATTGCCGCACGCGTTCCATCGCCGCCGAATCGCCGCGCAAGTCATTGATGTGATGTTTGGCGCGCAGCGTGTCCGCCACCGGGAAGCTGCGGCCGCGTGTCGACTCCAGTTGCGTCAGTCGCGCCAGTTCCAGTGCATCGTCGAAGGCTTGGCGGATGGACGCGGAGGAGTACACGAACACACCGGCCAGTCCCGCTTCTTCGGCGAGATCGGTAATCAGCCCGGCGCCGACGATGGCTTTGATGCCGGCGGCTTTGAGCTCGCTGATCTGCGAGCGTGCGTCTTCTTCGGTGGCGTAAGTGCGCTGCGCGATGTTGAGGCCGAAGGTGCCCTGGAATTCACTCAGCGCCGGCATGGTTTCCTGGTAAGTGATCAGGCCGATGTCGGGCGTGATCTTGCGTGCGCGCGCCAGCGCCTGCATTACATCGAAGCCGCTGGCTTTGGCAATGATCACGGGTACCGACAAGCGGCTCTTCAAATAGGCGCCGTTGGAGCCTGCTGCAATGACCGCATCGCAGCGTTCGGTGGCGAGGCGTTCGCGAATATGCCGTACGGCATCCTCGAAGCCCAGCGGGATGGGTTCGATCTCGGCCTGGTCGTCGAACTCCAGCGTGATGTCGCGGAACAGTTCGAACAGGCGCGATACCGAGACGGTCCAGATGACCGGCTTGTCGCTTTGATCGCGATGCTGAGGGGAGGGGCGCTTCATGTTTCACGTTTCATTTTAATGTTTCAAACGTTTCAAATGTAACACATCGCCGAGTCGGTCGTGAGGTCTGAAAATCAATGTTGTCTAGGGAGAACTACCCGTAACTCATTGATTTAACGGTGGCTTGTTCTGAAACATCGATTTCTTTCGCGATGCAACATGCAGCCGCGAGCGGCATGGCACGCGCATTGCAATAAGCAGGGGCATTCACCTCGCTGAAACATGCAACGACAGACGCAACGACAGACGCAACTTCAAGGACTCCGTATGACCAACCTCTCCCAAACCACCAAAAAAATCCTGCGCGACAAGGTCAATGCACGCAAAGGCCTGCTGGTCCCCGGCGCCTTCAATGCGCTGTCGGCGCGCGTGATCGCCGATCTCGGTTTCGAGGCGCTCTACATCACCGGCGCCGGCGTGACCAACATGTACTTCGGCATGCCGGACCAGGGCTTCATCGGCCTTAATGAACTGGCCGACCATACTGCGCGCATTCGCGATGCGGTGGAAATTCCGTTGATTGTCGACGCCGACACCGGCTTCGGCAACGCCCTCAACGTGCGCCACACGATTCGCACCCTGGAACGCGCCGGCGCCGATGCGGTACAACTGGAAGACCAGGTCTCGCCCAAGCGTTGCGGTCACTTCAGCGGCAAGGAAGTTATCTCCTGCGCCGAGATGGTCGGCAAGATCCACGCCGCGGTCGATGCGCGCAGCAATGACGGCATGTTGATCATGGCGCGCACCGATGCGTGCAGCGTCCACGGTTTTGACGATGCGCTGGAACGCGCGGCCCGCTACAGCGAAGCCGGCGCCGACATCTTGTTTGTGGAGGCAGTCGAGACAGCCGATGAAATCCGCCGCCTGCCACAAGCGCTCGACAAGCCGCAACTGATGAACCTGGTGATCGGCGGCAAGACGCCGATCTTCAACGCCGACGAGCTGGGCGAGCTGGGCTACGGCATCGTGCTGTACGCCAACGCCGCGTTGCAAGGCGCCGTGGCCGGCATGCAAAAGGCGTTGACCGTGTTGCGCGACAACCATCGCCTCGACGAAGATCAGAATTTCGTGACGCCGTTTGCCGAGCGCCAGCGCCTGGTCAACAAGCCGATGTTCGATCTGCTGGAAAAGAAATACGCGGACAAATAATCCGGACCCATTAAAGCATTCATACCCCAATACACACCTTCAGGAGATACGCATGAGCGAAGCACAAGCGCCGGCACCCGGCTTCAAACCGAAGAAATCCGTCGCGCTGTCCGGCGTCACCGCCGGCAACACCGCGTTGTGCACCGTCGGCAAGACCGGCAATGACTTGCACTATCGCGGCTACGACATCCTCGACGTTGCCGACAGCTGCGAGTTTGAAGAAATCGCCCACTTGCTGGTGCACGGCAAACTGCCGACCGCCGCCGAACTGAAGGCCTACAAGGCCAAGCTGAAAGCATTGCGTGGCCTGCCGGCCAACGTCAAGGCGGCGCTGGAATGGCTGCCTGCGGCGTCGCATCCGATGGACGTGATGCGCACCGGCGTGTCGGCACTGGGCTGTGTGCTGCCGGAGAAGGATGATCACAACACGCCGGGCGCGCGCGACATCGCCGACCGCCTGATGGCCTCGCTGGGCTCGATGCTGCTGTACTGGTATCACTACAGCCAGAACGGCAAGCGCATCGAAACGGAAACCGACGATGAATCCATCGGCGGCCACTTCCTGCATCTGCTGCACGGCGAAAAGCCGTCCGAACTGTGGGAAAAGGCGATGCACACTTCGCTGATCCTGTACGCCGAACACGAGTTCAACGCGTCGACCTTTGCCAGCCGCGTCATCGCCGGCACCGGCTCCGACATGTACTCGGCCATCACCGGCGGCATCGGCGCCTTGCGGGGTCCGAAGCACGGCGGCGCCAATGAAGTCGCGTTTGAAATCCAGAAGCGCTACGACAACCCCGACGAAGCGGAAGCCGACATCAAGCGCCGGGTCGAGAACAAGGAAGTCGTGATCGGCTTCGGCCATCCGGTCTACACCATCTCTGACCCGCGCAACAAGGTCATCAAGGAAGTCGCGCGCAAGCTGTCCAAGGACGCCGGGTCGGTCAAGATGTTCGACATCGCCGAGCGCCTCGAGACGGTCATGTGGGACATCAAGAAGATGTTCCCCAACCTGGACTGGTTCTCGGCCGTGTCGTACCACATGATGGGCGTGCCGACCGCGATGTTCACGCCGCTGTTCGTGATCGCGCGCACCTCCGGCTGGGCCGCGCACATCATCGAGCAACGCATCGACAACAAGATCATCCGTCCGTCGGCGAACTACGTTGGTCCGGAAGACCTGAAGTTCGTGCCGATCGGCAAGCGCAAGTAAGTTGCAGACACGTTTCAGACAAGTTTCAACCAGGCAGCACAGCAGCCTGTCATGCCCTCACGGCGGGCAGGTTGCTTCTCTTACCAATGTTTTCCCGGGATCGAGCCATGAATACCGCACACCGCAAACCTTTGCCCGGCACCAAGCTGGATTACTTCGACGCGCGCGGCGCGGTGGAGGCAATCAAGCCGGGCGCCTGGAACACGCTGCCCTATACCTCGCGCGTGCACGCCGAAAACCTGGTGCGCCGTTGCGATCCGGCCATCCTTACCGACTACCTGAAGCAGATCATCGAATGCAAGCGCGACCTCGATTTCCCCTGGTTCCCGGCGCGCGTGGTCTGCCATGACATCCTGGGCCAGACCGCGCTGGTCGACCTGGCTGGGCTGCGCGATGCGATTGCCGACCAGGGCGGTGACCCGGCCAAGGTCAATCCGGTGGTGCCGGTGCAACTGATCGTCGACCATTCGCTGGCGGTGGAATGCGGCGGCTTCGATCCGCAGGCGTTTGAAAAGAATCGCGCCATCGAAGATCGTCGCAACGAAGATCGATTCCACTTCATCAACTGGACCAAGCGCGCGTTCAAGAACATCAACGTGATCCAGCCCGGCAACGGCATCATGCACCAGATCAACCTGGAAAAAATGTCGCCGGTCATTCATGACGACAACGGCGTCGCCTATCCCGACACCTGCGTCGGCACCGACAGCCATACGCCACACGTCGACGCGTTGGGCGTGATCGCCGTCGGCGTCGGCGGCCTCGAAGCCGAGAACGTCATGCTGGGCCGTGCATCGTGGATGCGCCTGCCGGAAATCATCGGCGTTGAACTCTCCGGCAAGCCGCTGCCGGGCATCACCGCGACCGACGTCGTGCTGTCGCTGACCGAGTTCCTGCGCAAGGAAAAGGTGGTTGGGGCTTACCTGGAATTCCGCGGTGAGGGCGCTTCCGCATTGACGCTGGGCGACCGCGCCACGATCTCCAACATGGCGCCGGAATACGGCGCAACCGCGGCGATGTTCTTCATCGACCAGCAGACCATCGATTACCTCAAGCTCACCGGCCGCGACGATGAACAGGTCAAGCTGGTCGAGACCTATGCCAAGGAAGCCGGCCTGTGGGCCGACAGCCTGGCCACGGCGCAATACGAACGCACGCTCAGATTCGACCTGTCGACCGTGGTGCGCACGCTGGCCGGTCCGTCCAATCCGCATCGCCGCCTGCCGGTGTCGGCGCTGGCCGAGCGCGGCATCGCGGTCGATCTCGACAAGGCCCAGGCGCAGGAAGCCGCAGGCCTGATGCCGGACGGCGCGGTGATCATCGCTGCCATTACCAGCTGCACCAACACCAGTAATCCGCGCAACGTCATCGCCGCCGGCCTGTTGGCGCGCAACGCCAACAAGCTGGGCCTGACCCGCAAGCCGTGGGTGAAGTCATCGCTGGCGCCGGGCTCCAAGACCGTCGAACTGTATCTTGATGAAGCCGGCCTGAGCACCGAACTGCAAAAACTCGGTTTCGGCATCGTCGCCTTCGCTTGCACCACCTGCAACGGCATGTCGGGCGCGCTCGATCCGGTGATCCAGAAAGAGATCATCGAGCGCGATCTGTACGCCACCGCAGTCCTCTCGGGCAACCGCAACTTCGACGGCCGCATCCATCCTTACGCCAAGCAGGCCTTCCTGGCGTCGCCGCCGCTGGTGGTGGCGTACGCGATTGCCGGCACCATCCGCTTCGATATCGAGAAGGACGTGCTGGCAGTCGTCGACGGCAAGGAAATCCGTTTGAAGGACATCTGGCCGAGCGACGAAGAAATTGACGCCGTGGTCAAGTCCTCGGTCAAGCCGGAGCAATTCCGCAACGTCTACACGCCGATGTTTGCCGTGCAGGCGGACAAGGGCGAAGCTGCCGCGCCGCTGTACGACTGGCGTCCGATGAGCACCTACATCCGCCGTCCGCCTTACTGGGAAGGTGCGCTCGCCGGCGAACGTACCATGACCGGCATGCGCGCGCTGGCGGTGCTGCCCGACAACATCACCACCGACCACCTGTCGCCATCCAATGCCATCATGGCCGATTCGGCCGCCGGGGAATACCTTGCCAAGATGGGCTTGCCGGAAGAAGACTTCAACTCCTACGCCACGCATCGGGGCGATCACCTGACCGCGCTGCGCGCCACCTTTGCCAATCCGCAATTGGTCAATGAAATGGCCGTGGTCGACGGTGAAGTCAAGAAGGGTTCGTTGACCCGCGTCGAGCCGGAAGGCAAGGTCATGCGCATGTGGGAAGCGATTGAAACTTATCTCAACCGCAAGCAGCCGCTGATTATCGTCGCCGGCGCCGATTACGGCCAGGGCTCGTCGCGCGACTGGGCAGCCAAGGGCGTGCGCCTGGCAGGCGTGGAAGTGATCGCGGCCGAAGGCTTCGAACGCATCCATCGCACCAACCTGATCGGCATGGGCGTGCTGCCGCTGGAATTCAAGCCGGGCACGACACGCAAAACGCTGGGCATCGACGGCACGGAGACCTTCGACGTGATCGGCAAGCGCACCCCGCGCGCCGACCTGACGCTGGTCATCATACGCAAGAACGGCGAACGCCTTGAAGTGCCGATGACCTGCCGCCTCGACACCGGCGAAGAAGTTTCCATCTACGAAGCAGGCGGCGTGCTGCAGCGTTTTGCGCAGGACTTCCTGGCATCGACCGTCAAAGCGGCTTGAGTATCCCATCTGGAAAGAAGCATATGACCCACGTACCCCAAATCAAGATTCCCGCCGCCTACATGCGCGGCGGCACCAGCAAGGGCGTGTTCTTCCGCCTGCAGGATTTGCCGGCCGCGGCGCAAGTGCCGGGCCCGGCGCGCGACGCCTTGCTGATGCGCGTGATCGGCAGCCCCGACCCGTACGGCAAGCAGATCGACGGCATGGGCGGCGCCACCTCGAGCACCAGCAAGACGGTGATCCTGTCCAAGTCCTCCCGGGACGGGCATGACGTCGACTACCTGTTCGGCCAGGTTTCCATCGACACGGCGTTCGTCGATTGGAGCGGCAACTGCGGCAACCTGTCGGCGGCGGTCGGTCCGTTCGCCATCAGCAACGGCCTGGTCGATCCCGATCGCATTCCCTTGAACGGCGTCTGCATCGTCCGCATCTGGCAAGCCAACATCGGCAAGACCATCATTGCGCACGTGCCGATCACCGACGGCCAGGTGCAGGAGACCGGCGACTTCGAACTCGACGGCGTGACCTTCCCGGCGGCCGAAGTGCAACTCGAATTCATGGATCCGGCAGCGGAAGAAGAGGGCGCAGGCGGCGCCATGTTCCCGACCGGGAACTTGGTGGATGATCTGGAAGTGCCGGGTATCGGGACCTTCAAGGCGACCATGATCAACGCCGGCATCCCGGCGATTTTCCTGAACGCGGAAGACATCGGTTACACCGGCGCCGAATTGCAGGACGCCATCAATGGCGACCCCCAGGCTCTGGCGCGCTTCGAGACCATCCGTGCGCACGGCGCCGTGCGCATGGGTCTGATCAAGCACATCGATGAAGCCGTCAAGCGCCAGCACACGCCCAAGGTTGCCTTCGTCGCCAAGCCGCGCGACTACACCGCATCCAGCGGCAAGAAGGTCACCACCGCCGACGTCGACCTGCTGGTGCGCGCCATGTCCATGGGCAAGCTGCACCATGCCATGATGGGGACGGCGGCGGTCGCCATTGGCGTCGCTGCGGCGATTCCCGGAACGCTGGTCAATCTGGCCGCTGGCGGCGGTGAACGCACCGCGGTGCGCTTTGGTCATCCATCCGGCACCTTGCGCGTCGGTGCGCAGGCGCAGCAGGCCAATGGCGAATGGAGCGTGACCAAGGCCATCATGAGCCGGAGCGCACGGGTGTTGATGGAGGGTACGGTGTGCGTGCCGGGAGACGCGTTTTAAACCGTTTTGATCGGAAGTGCGACGCCGGATGCTGCACCGCGGCGCGACAAAACCGGAGTTGCCGAACGAAAGTTGGTAAGATGCCGTCCACATTCTTTTTCATTCCGGCATTGGACCAAACATGACTTTCTTGCAACGCGCTTCCGTACTGACCCTGACCATCCTGCTGGCTGCCTGCGCTGAAACGGTGCCGCTGACCGAAACCAAGCCGGTGCCTGCGCCGCTGCAACCGGTGGCCGCCGCAGTCAATCCAGCCTGGGCCGGCCGCCTGGCGACCGGCAGCTTCTCCTGCGAGATGGGCAACAAGGTGGACGTCAAGCTTGACGGCAACAACAACGTGAGCCTGGTGTGGAAGGGCAGCACCTACAAGATGACGCCGGTATCGACCTCCACCGGCGCCTTGCGTTTCGAAGACAAGGGCGACGGCCTCGTCTGGATCCAGATCCCGTCGAAGTCGATGCTGCTGAATTCGAAGCTGGGTCAGCAACTTGCGAACGACTGCAAGAATAGATAAGGCCTTTGGTTTTTCGGGCGGTAAAGAGAGGATGCAGCTATGCATCCTTTTTTTCGCCCCATGGATTTTCGTCATGGTTCTCGCGTCCTGTTTTTTTACGAAAAACTGAAGCGGATTAAGCTGGGCGTAAGCCTGCGCTGCGACAGTAACCGCAACCCACAACAAGCATGAAAGATGCCGTGCAAAGACGCGGCACACCGCCCGCAACGATACCCTGACAAGGTCGGTGCGCATCCGATCGCCATGAGGAGACATCATGAGTTTCGCATCGTTTTACCAGCAGTCCATCGACGACCCGGATACCTTCTGGGCCAATGAAGCCAAGCGCATCGACTGGCATGCACCGTTCACCAAAACGCTCGATTACACGCGCCCGCCGTTCGCGCGCTGGTTCATCGGCGGCGAGACCAACCTGTGCCACAACGCTGTTGATCGCCACCTTGCGCAGCGCGCCGATCAAGCCGCGCTGATTGCGGTGTCGACCGAAACCAATACCGAGAAAACCTACACCTTCCGCGAGCTGCATTGCGAAGTCAGCGCGATGGCGGCGATCATGCTGTCGCTCGGCGTCAAGCGCGGCGACCGCGTGCTGATCTACATGCCGATGATTGCTGAGGCGGTGTTCGCGATGCTGGCGTGTGCGCGCATCGGCGCGGTGCATTCGGTGGTGTTCGGCGGCTTCGCGTCGACCAGTCTGGCGACGCGCATCGACGATGCGCAGCCGACCTTGATCGTGTCCGCCGATGCGGGCTCGCGCGGCGGCAGGGTGGTGGCTTACAAGGGCCTGCTCGACGAGGCGATCCGGCTGGCGCAACACAAACCGGCGCATGTCTTACTGGCTGATCGCGGACTGGCCGAGATGCCGCGCACCACCGGACGCGACATCGACTACGCCAGCCTGCGCGCGCAATATCTCGATGCCGACGTGCCGGTCACCTGGCTGGAATCGAACGAGCCGTCCTACATTCTTTACACCTCCGGCACCACCGGCAAGCCGAAGGGCGTGCAGCGCGATGTCGGTGGCTATGCGGTGGCGCTGGCGGCGTCGATGTCATACGTGTTCTGCGGCAATCCTGGCGAGACTTATTTCTGCACCTCCGACATCGGCTGGGTGGTCGGCCATTCCTACATTGTCTACGGCCCGCTGATGGCCGGCATGGCGACCATCCTGTACGAAGGCTTGCCGGTGCTGGCTGGCGACAAGCCCGACGGCGGCATCTGGTGGCGCCTGGTGGAAAAATACAGGGTCACGCGCATGTTCTCGTCGCCGACCGCAATCCGGGTGCTCAAGAAGCAGCCGTCGGAATGCATGACGCGGCATGACCTGTCCTCGCTCAAAAGCCTGTACCTGGCCGGCGAGCCGCTGGATGAGACCACGTCGAACTGGATTTCCGGCGCGCTCGGCGTACCGGTGATCGACAACTACTGGCAAACCGAAAGCGGCTGGCCCATCCTTTCCATTGCCAAGGGCGTCGACGACAAAGCGACCCGGCTGGGGAGCCCGGGCGTGCCCTTGTACGGCTACAAGATGCACATCATGAACGAGTCTACCGGCGAGCTGTGCGGCGCCAATGAAAAGGGCGTGGTGGTAATCGAAGGAGCGCTGCCGCCGGGTTGCATGCAGACCGTGTATCGCGACGACGAGCGCTTCGTCAACACCTACTGGTCCAACTTCAGGACGCAGGTGTATTCCACCTTCGACTGGGGCATCCGCGATGAAGACGGGTATTACTTCATCCTCGGCCGCACCGACGACGTCATCAACGTCGCCGGCCATCGGCTCGGCACGCGCGAGATCGAAGAGAGCATTTCCAGCCACGCCAACGTGTCCGAGGTGGCCGTGGTCGGTGTCGACGACAAGCTCAAGGGGCAGGTCGCCATCGCCTTCGTGATCCCCAAGCAGGCCGGCGCCGTCGCCACGACGGAGGGGCGCCAGGCGCTCGAAGCGGAAATCATGCGCGTGGTCGACAAGCAGATCGGCGCGGTCGGCCGGCCGTCGCGCGTGCACTTTGTCAGCCTGCTGCCGAAGACGCGCTCCGGCAAGCTGCTGCGTCGTTCGATCCAGGCCATCTGCGAAGGGCGCGATCCGGGCGACCTGACCACCATCGAAGATCCGACCTCGCTGCAGCAGATCAAGGCGGCCCTGCAAGCGTAGAAATACGCTGGAAGCGGCAGTGACGACGTCCGCACCCTGCGCCGGACGTCGTCATTTTGGGTACACTACGTGTTACCGCACTTTCTTCCCGGTTTTCATGACTACCTCGATACGCCCGGCCACGAAGGCCGATGCCGCCGCCATTTGCGAGATCTACAACCACTACGTCCTGACGACGACTATCAGTTTTGAACTGGAAGCCGTTTCCGTCGAGGAAATGGCGCAACGCGTCGTCGAGGTATCCGCCCTGTTTCCATGGCTGGTGTACGAAGAGGACGGTCGCATCCTCGGCTATGCCTACGCCACCAAATGGAAGGCGCGCAAGGCCTACCAGCAGTCCGTCGAGAGCTCGGTCTACATGGCGAAGGACAGCGGCGGCAAGGGCGTCGGTACGCAGTTGTATCGGGCCTTGCTTGTCGAACTGAAGGCGCGCGGTGTCCATGCAGTCATGGGCGGCATCGCCCAGCCGAATGCGGGTAGCGTGGCCTTGCATGAGAAAATGGGTTTCGTCAAAGTCGCCCATTTCAAGCAGGTCGGCAGGAAATTCGATCAATGGATTGACGTCGCCTACTGGCAGCTCATCCTCTAAGGAATACACATGGCCAGATCGACCAGAGCAACCGGCGCCATCGAGCGCCTCAACACGCGTGCCGGGACCAGGCAGTATTCGATGGGGCGCACCTCGTCGGAATTGTTTTACCTGCTCCAGCGTACGCCGGACAATCCGGCTGAAAAGCTGAGCGAGCCGTTGCCGCTGGATGAGTTCGTCGCCTTCGTCAACGCCTACGGGCCGCAAAAGCCGAAACGCGTCAGCAAGCTTGACGTGGCGTTTGAAAAACAGCTGGCGAAGAAGCGCGAAGAGTAAATCACCGTGGCCCCATCCCAGCTCCGCCCCCGACAGCAAAAGCGCAAGGACTGGATACTGCGGTCGCAGTCGTCCGGCATGGAGCGCATCGAGGCTTTTTTCCACGGACGCGGCTACGCCATGCATCGCCATGACACCTATGCCATCGGCATCACGCTGGGCGGCGTGCAATCGTTCCAGTACAAGAAATCGATGCGCCACAGCCTGCCCGGCAACACCATGGCGCTGTACCCCGACGAGCCGCACGACGGCCAGGCCGGCAGCGAAGCAGGCTTTCGCTATCGCATGCTGTACATCGAACCATCCTCGCTGCAGGACGCGCTCGGCGGTGTCGCATTGCCGTTCATCGAAGGCGGCATCTCGACCGATCCGCGCCTGTTCGACGCCGTGCGCAATCTGCTGCTGCACATGGACGACGAGGTGGAACCCCTGCAGCAGGACGACGGCATTTTCGAGCTGGCGCGGGTGATGGACGCCGTGTCCGGAAAACGGCCGCAGCGCCATGCCGCCGACTTCAGAGCAGCTCAACTGGCGCGCGAATACATCCACGGCGCGCTCGACCGCACCGTGACCCTCGATGAGCTGGCGCAAGCCAGCGGTCGGGACCGCTGGAGCCTGACGCGAGATTTCCGCAGTTTCTTCGGCACCAGTCCCTATCGCTACCTCAGCATGCGCCGGCTTGACATGGCGCGTCGCCTGATGGCGCAAGGCCTGCCGCTGGCGGATGCCGCCGCCATGTCCGGCTTTGCCGACCAGAGCCACATGACGCGTCTGTTCACCAAAACGTACGGCATTGCGCCGGCGCACTGGCTGCGCATCGTGCGGCGCGGAGCCTGACCTCCTCGTTTTCACCCGAGTTGCACGATCGTTCAAGACCGCGGCGTTTCGCTCGCGTAGGCTTGCCTCCGTTACTTACCTACGGAGCCTGCATGTCAGCCACCACCAAGCTGCGCGAATACCGCGCCATCAATTTCACCGACAAGCTTTCGCTGTTCAGCGAGCATTGGTCGCAACGCGTCATCGCCGAAATGAACGACTACCAGTTCAAGCTGGCGAAAGTGAAGGGCGACTTCATCTGGCACGACCACGCCGATACCGACGAGGTCTTCATCGTGGTCGAGGGCGCGTTGCGCATTGACTTTCGCGACGGTGCGGTGCACCTGAAAGCCGGCGAGATGTTCGTGATTCCCAAGGGTGTCGAGCACAAGCCGTATGCTGAAGTGGAGGCCAGCATCCTGCTGGTCGAGCCGCGCGGTGTGGTCAATACCGGGGCCGAGGAAAGTGAGCGTACCCGGGCCAACGACGTCTGGATTTAATTCGTTCGTCGAAACGAAAAGCCCGCCGAAGCGGGCTTTTTCACCTGTACGTGGTACGGCTCAGCCGAGCGTCGCCACTACCGGTGCGTGGTCCGACGGTTGTTCCCACTTGCGCGGCACCTTGTCGATAACGCAGGCAGTGCATTGCGCCGCCAGCGGCGCGGACAGCAGGATGTGATCGATGCGCAGGCCCTTGTTGAGACGGAATCCCATCTGGCGGTAGTCCCACCAGCTGAACAATTTGTCCGGCTGCTCGAACTTGCGGAAGGCATCGGTGAAGCCCATTTTTTCCAGATGGAAGAAGGCCGCGCGTTCCGGCTCCGACACCAGGTTCTGGCCGACCCAGGCGGCCGGGTCGTGGACGTCACGGTCTGCCGGCGCGATGTTGTAGTCGCCCAGCAAGGCCAGCTTTTCATGTTGCTGTTGCTGCTGCGCGAGCCATTCATGCAGCGCCGCCAACCACTTCAGCTTGTATTGATACTTCTCCGAATCGGGCGCCTGGCCGTTGGGAATGTAGGCGCAGACGTAGCGCACGCCTTCAATGGTGGCGGCGATGATGCGCTGCTGTTCATCTTCGAACAGCGGATTGTTTTTGACCACATCGATGATCGGATGGCGCGACAGGATCGCCACGCCGTTGTAGGTTTTTTGGCCGCTGAAGACGACCTCGTAACCGGCGGCATTGATTTCCGCCTGCGGGAATTTGTCGTCGGTCAGCTTGGTTTCCTGCAGGCACAGCACGTCGACCGGATTGTCGCCGAGCCATTGCAATACCTGCGGCAGGCGGACTTTGAGGGAGTTGACGTTCCAGGTGGCTATCTTCATGTGGTATAGAAAATCTTTAATTATCAATTGGTTATAGCAGGTGCTGGGGCTTTAAATTGTTTTAGCTACCCACCTAGCTACCCATATCTGGGGCAGTGCAACCAGCTCCCTACTGTTGCAGGGATGCCACTATATCACCCCCGTTGAGCCTTGTTTCGCTCGAACAAAGCCAGGAGGCTATCGGCAGTAATACCGCTGGAACGCTTGCCGATTTTGACGAGGACGAGCTCACCTTCCTTGGCCAGACGATAGATCGTGGACTTTGAAACGCCGAGCTTTGCTTCCGCAACATTGACTCGATATGTAATTGCGGTGGGCACAGGAGAAGGGCTCATGATTTTGTCCAATTGATCTTTGATCTGGTACTCGGCGTGTCGTCGGAACGCCCGAGCTGGCGCCAAGTGAGGAGAGGGTGCCCATCTGCCTTACGCGGAGCGTCGATACCAAGCGATTGTTTAATCCAGCGGATCTGCGCTACGCCCTGCCGCAATCCCCCTGTGAGCTCGATCAATTCGGCGTTAGTGAGAATTTCCGTTTTTTTTCTCACGTTATTCGAGCCTGGGGCGTTCGGCGGGGGCAGCCATTCGCCGTTTACTGAAAGGGAAAAACCAGCAAGGCGCAATGCCTTCTCGGCTCGCTCCAGCCGGACTGCAAGCGGGAGAGCAGAGAGAGCATTAACAAACGGCCGCGCGTCATCCTCGCTGGTTTCGATCGATTTATCGTCGGCGGAATTGGTCATTGGTTTTCTATGGGACAGGTTGAGACCTCAGCACGCGTACCATCTGGGCATGTGGCTTCATCGCAGCCTGATAAGCTACTGCGGATCACCTTTACAATGAGGCGGCTGCGGATCTTCCAATGACCAAACATTCCCACACTCGCAGATCATTTTTTTACCGGAAAGCCACGCCTTGCATCCTGGGCGACGCTCGTTGAATCGAATAATTTCGTCGGCGGTAGCGAGCGTGCACGTGTGACGTACTTCGGCGTCAAAATCGGCTTTGGTACGGATGATGCCTGATCTGATCAAATCTGCGACAACGATGCGATACAGCTCAGCATCTGATAATTCAGCATTTTCAGAAAATTGACCGCTCTGGTTCTTGCCATCGCTGCCTCGCAGCAAGCGGTCCACTAGTGATTTTTCGGGCAACATTGGCTATCCTCCGATTCGGCTATGTTCACGATACTCGTTTGTTCGACAAGAACTCCGCAAGTATATTGGGATGGTCGTCCTCCGTATCGTTGTTGATTCTGCGGAATTTGCGGGCCCCTGAATCAATTTCAGACGACCTCTGTGCTAGCATCTCTCGAAAATAAACGGCGAAATGATGGCAGTAAATAACAAATGGGTGTGGACCGATACCTTTACATCGGTGGTACTGACCGGAATTTTTGTGTTTTTGACGATCGGTCTTTCTAAGGCAATTCTCAGTCCTCGTGGCGGTATGGGGTCCGGCGATACGGCGAGTTGGGTACAAGCGATCGGATCCATCCTCGGTTTGGCTGTAGTCATAGGTACGACTAGATATCAGCAGATTATGTCGGCTCGGAATGTTAAGGATGAAAAAATTGAACGTGAAGATCGACTGCTCAGGAGCATTCGAATAGAAGTAGATGTCTTGCTCACCGGCTTTAAGCGAACAATGGGAGTGGATAAAATCCCACAGATAAGGCCCGTACTGGAAAACTATCTGTTCTTTCCCGAGGCGCCATTCGTGGTGTACGAGGCTGTCGCAGCAAGTCTTCTGGATGTGCGAGACGACAACAAGAGACGGCTCATCATCGAAACCTATTCTAAAGCTCAAGGTGTGTTGGTTTTGCTGCGGATGAACAACGAGTTGCTCAAACAACGAGATGCCGATTTGCAAAATGCGGAAACGTTGAATCCTCAGCAGATCGAAATGCACGATAGCAGGCTGCGCCATAGTGCAAATCAATTCTGGAGCCGCCTTGAAGAAACAATATAGTGTATTGACAGGATAAATGCGACGTTTCCTGGCTAGTTTCCCAATGAGTACGATAGGATGAGATTCGATACTTGAACTAGGCGAAGGTGAAGTCGGCATTGCGCTAAATGCTTGAGGAGGGCATGTGTCGTGCGCAATAAGTTTGGTCGAGGTGTACCACCCTCGGCTATAAAGGCGGAATCCAGTACTGACTCGTGGTACGAGTTGACTTGGCCGAAACGCACGTCGCGTACTTTGCCGACTGGGATGCTCTGGCGTTTGCTCAATTCGCCGGCGCGACGGCCGACTCGGATCGCTGGGGCGTGGTCAACCTTGATCCCATGCATGGCGCGGTAGCCGATCACTGTGAAATAGCCGACGCCATCCTCAAAGGCGGACTGCTTCACTTCAAGGCGCTTGATGCTTTCGGCCTGGGTCTCTTGCGTAGCGATCATCTCTTCCTGCTTTGCCTTGATCTGGGCGTTGTCGACCATCAGCGCAACCACAAGGCCGCCGCGCGGACGGCGCTTGGAGCATCGACGCTCGGTCATGCTATTTATATCGGGGAATCGGCACAGGCAGGCAAGTCTGCGCTGAAGCTCAATGTGCAGGGCCAGTGCAAGTTGGTGAAGTCTGGCGCCAACTTGCTCTTGCAGCGCTTCGATGGCTGCTACATCCAGATCAACGGGCTGATTCAGCTGATACCTGCCGCAGGCATCTCTCTGGGGGCCATCGGCTTGACGGTCTCGACCTTGTACTACGTGTACGCGTACATGGCTGCAGGCGTTGCGATTTCGTCGATTTCGATCTCCGGCACCACGGCGACAGTGACGACGACAGGGGCGCATGGGCGCGCCACCGATGACATCGTCTATTTGGCTGGCGTGATTCCGACGCAGTTCAACGGCTCAGTTGTCATCACCGTGACCAGTCCAACCACCTTCACGTTCACGATCGCTTCGCCGCCTTCTGGCAATGCCAGCACCGTCGGTGCCTATTCCGTCCTGACGCTGGAGGCTAGCACAACGGCAAGCGCGGTCGACGTTGCCACGGGGATGAGAATCAAGGCGGGTGATGCTACGCGAACACTTGTTGGATTCGTGCGGCCGATTACCGGCCCGGCCTTCCAGGACACGGCTGCACAGCGGTTCGTACGGAGCTGGTTCAATGATTCCGGCGTGGAGTTGGAAGGGGCGCGAGTCAGCGGCACGACGGGCAGTGCGGCGGTGTATGTGGAGATCAGCGCGTCGGCACGTGTCGAGCTGCTGGCGTGGCAAGGCGAACGCGCCATGGTTGTTTCGAATTCGTACGGCTACACAAACTCTCCGAACAACACTGCCTACGCGGCTATTGGTTTCGATGGCGTCGCCGCTATTGGCACGGTCGAGAATTCAGCCTTTGACGTAAACGGCTCGTTTGTTGGCGGCGGGCACGCCGCCGCACGCGTGATGAACGAGGGTTATCACTACTTCACACCGTCGGCGATAGCAACATCTGGTTTCACTGCAACCGTCAGCAGCGCGCTGCGCGGCGACACAAGGAGATAGCATGGAAGAATTTGTCGCAGCTCTTCAAGAGGCAGGCCTGCTGGACCTGCCCTTTGTCTTTGATGAGGACTGGCTTTACTTCAATGAAGGTGTGAGCGCTCTGCAACAGGCGCAGATTCGTCAGCTCTACGACGATCTTTGGAAAGCGAAGCAGTCTGTTTCGGAATAAAAGCAGCCGCCTGTAAGGAGGCTATTTTGTGCAGACGTTTGCACAAATCTAAAAATCCAGACCGCCTTTGGGCGGTCATTTCGTTTGGGGGAGCAATGCCGGAACCGATTACATCGTCGTCGACAGCTGCACGATTTTTTGATGGTCGGTAGTGTCAGTGCCGTCACTATTTTGGCTGGACTTGATGGCGCGGCGCTGATTGGCGCATTCGCCGGTGCTGCCGTGTTTGTCCTGCGGTCGAAGGACATGGCGGTGTTCACGCGTGCACTGTACTTCATCGTCTCGATGATGGCGGGATATCTGACATCGCCGGAGCTGATGCGCATGGCTGCAATTCACGACCGTAGCGTAGCGTCGCTGATCGCAGCGACGTTGGTGGTGACGATCCTGAATAAAGGGATCGACTGGGCCGGCAATATCAATTTTGCTGATTTCATTATCAACCTCGGCTCGCTGTTGGCCGCATGAAAGGAACGAAGAAAGATGATTGAGTCTATCCATCCACACGAAGGTCTCCAGCGTGCCTTGCTGATCGCGCACCTGGTGATGTCGCTCCTGGTGATTGGCAGGCTGATGTTCTATCGGAAGAAGCATGCTAGGCACAAGGTTCATATGTCGTTCGTCGCGTACTTCCTTCTGGTGGCTTATGGATGGACGGCGATCCGGATCTTGACGGGCGAGTATCTATCGCCTGTCGACTGGTCAGATCTGGCCGTCAACGCCGCGGTGCTGGTCGCGGTCTTTTGCGCGAAAGGGAACATCGCACGGTTCTTGATGGCCTCGTCGACCTGGTCTGCAAAAGCTGGAGCGCATTTCCCGTCGCCGCGTAGTGCTTCGACTCCTAGGGAGAACGAGTGATGAACCTGCTTCAACTTCAAACCATCATGCCCGCCGCGACGCGGGCATCGTTGTTTTTGGGCCCGCTGACCGCGGCAATGGCCGAATTCTCGATCAACACGCCGTTGCGGCGAGCCGCGTTTCTGGCGCAGGTTGGGCATGAAAGCGGGCAATTGGCCTTTATGGAGGAACTGGCGTCCGGGGCGGCGTACGATGCCCGTGCCGATCTGGGAAACACGAATCCGGAAGTGATCCGCATTGCTGCGGCTCACGCTTCCACACCTGGCCGTTTCTGGAAAGGACATGGCCCCATCCAGATTACCGGCTACGACAACCATGTCGCTCTAATGATGGCGCTGGGCATTGATTGCGTCGAGCATCCTCAAGTTCTTTGCCAGCCATTCGAGGGCTGCCGTGGCGCAGGATGGTTCTGGGGCGTCAATAACATCAACAAATGGGCCGACCAAGGCGATATCGACGGCGTCAGCGATATGGTGAACCGCGGAAGGAAGACTGCTGCGTATGGCGACGCCAACGGCTTTGCAGACCGGCTTGCCATCTACCAGCGTGCAATCAAGGTACTCGTATGAAAATCTTTAACTGGCTTGTTCCGGCGTGGTTGCAGTGGGGTGCCGTGGTGGCAATGGCAGCGTCAATCGGCTGGACCGCACAGGGATGGCGTCAAAACGCGGAGATAGCTGATCTGAAGCGTGAGGCAGCTGACAAGCGCGCCGATGACTCGATAGCAACTCTCAAAGATCTGACGGCCGCGGCGAAGAATGTCGCCACAGCCGCCAACGGATATGTCACTGCCCGTAGTGACCTGACAGCGGCCATGACGGCCATCACCGAGGATTTACAAAATGTCCAAAAAAACATGCCGCTCCCTGCCGACTGTCGTCCTGATGCTGGCCGGCTGCGCAGTCTCCAGTCCGCCGTCGACGCCGCCAATCGCGCAGCGGCCGGCGTTGGACAGCAACCTGGCAGCGCCATGCCCGCCAATTCCGGGGCCGCCCGCTGAGCTTGATTTCGATCTGTGGCAGATGTGGGCGAAGACGTGGTCTTACGAATGTACGGCGACTGCGGAGCCAAGCATCGCAAAACGGTTGCAGCTTGGCCTAAATAGTAAAAACAGGAAAAGGTTCAAGCATTAGAGTGATTTTTACTGGCCCGTAGTTTAGAATAATTTAAATGAGAATTATTGTCATTAATGAGAGGTATGAAATTGTTCACACTAAGAATGTTTGACATGATTATGGTGGGAGCGTGGACCGCAGCATTCGGTCTGATGTTGCTCATGGCATTGGCAGCCCCGCTTTCTTCGTGACGTCCACGCTGACGTCTTAGCTTTTAAGATGTTGGCTGTTGAGTTGATCATCTGGAAGCAAACGCCTTTCTGGAAGTTCCGGCCGGAAGGCCCGCGGTGCATAGGCAAAGTCGTTGCGTGCTTCTGTATGCGGAAAAACCATATCCTGCTGCATCCGTTTCGCCATGGAAGAGGTGAGATGCCGGTAACTGGGATGTAAGTTAGCGACCCGAACGGCCAGTCCAAATATCCAAAGTGGTATCCGGACAAATCTAGGCCTCTGGTTCATCGCGGAAAATATACGTTCCACCATTTTTGTATATGGCAAGATTTCACCACCACTTAGATTGTAGGCACGATTAAATGTGGAGTCTTCATTGCACGCTAAGATGCATGCCTTCGCCAGATCTGCCGCATGGACAGGCTGCCGGTGGCCTTTGCCATCGCCAAACACGGGAAAGAAGCCTAACTTCTTGATAACCCGTGCAATGTCCATCACGTTGCGATCACCCAGTTTTCCTCCGTAGATCAGCGTGGGTCGAAATATAGTCCAGGCGATACCTAATTTTTCACATTCGTTTATTAAGGCGGATTCACTCCGTCTCAGCTCGTCGACCACTTCTTGTTCGTGCGCATTTTCCGATTTCACCTTCGTGAATCTGCTGGTGGAGCTAAAGGCGATCACCCGGGTAACACCTTTTTGGGAAAAGGCTTTTAGCCATGGCAGGAGAGCGGAAATCGAAGCTGTGTGAAAGAGCACTCGTGCATTCACATCCGGCAATTTGCTTTCTCGATTCAGGAGATCAAATGTATGCCAGCGAGCGCGCGGCCCATAGTCGTTTTGCGGGCGAGCGCCACGTGAGATGAGATGAATTGACCAACCTTGACTGACTAAATCTGGCACTAGCCAAGTACCTATTTGACTTGATCCACCGGTAATAAAACACGTTTGGGTCATTCTTGCCTCCGAATCTTGTTATGAAAAAACTCATAAAAAATGCGATAAGTAACCGTTGACGAGTTGGTGTTGTTCTCAGAAAAGATTGGATCGTGTCCGGCGTTCAAGTTCCAGAAAGAAACTTTCGTTTTTTTGCAATATTTTGAAATGATGTTGTGGGTGTAGGGCCATGCAGATGATCAAATTTTGCCCTTGGTTCGAGCAATGTTTTTGCTCCACTATGTACTGTTTATATGCAGTTATATTTGGCATGAAGAAACACCAATTTCCGATGCTGTTATCAAGACTGAGAGATCTGACAGCAGCCAATCCCACGCCAGAGGTGCTTGAGTTGCTGTGGGAAGTTCGTCGGCTGCGCGGTTTGCTGCGCATGGATCGAATTGACATTGAGGTAATTCGACCGCAGTGGTTGTGGCGGGAGGCGTTATCCAGTCGGGTATCGAGAAGATGCATGCTCGTTTGAAAAATGAGCCGGCGGCGCAATGACCGGAAGCATCATGACTTAAAGATCCGCTCATCCTGCCGCCGGCAACTTCATGGGCAAGTACCGAGGGAGTCCAAAAGATTCGGTGCAGCCGAGCGAGCCGGGATATTGGTAGACGTGTTCGTTCTATCGCGACGGCATCCGGCTCAGTGCTGAGGAGCGTAAAGCGGTCACTCCGGTGAGAGGTCGACTGATTATTGACACGGAGATGCGCCCGAGCACGACAGGACCTGGCTACATGTTGCATATCGCGGAATTGAACGCGCCGGTAGGGCCTGGAGTAACGTTCCAGTCGAAGTGTTGACGCCGATATGCGATCCGGTCATCAACCTGGCGCCGAGAAGCGCAGCCTGGTCATTGTGCCGCGGGAATCCCAGGGCGATTGGCTCGGCTGCCGCGATCCAGAGGTCGCACGCTTGATGCTGAACCTCTATCCGGCTGAGCTCATGAAGGCGCGGCCGGTGGCGAAGGGATATGACGGAAAGCCGCAGCAAGAGGTATTTCTGTAGAGGGCGCTCAGGGAAGAATTTGGGTATTTGAGGGTATTGATTGGAGGGGCCGCGCTATGACGCGCACCCCTTGAATACCCTACGTTATAGTCGGATTCGCCGGACATCTCAATTAACTCTTGGAACCATTCAACGACTGCCGGCACAAGCGGGACGAGAAATCCGTTTCTTGTTTTCACTGACTCGTCAGGAATCCACCATTGCCCGCGGTCGAGATATACATCCTCTTTCTTAGCCTTGGCTAGCTCAATCCCACGCACGCATGTGGCTAGTAGGATTCTAAAAGCCAAGGCGTTCTCGATCCCAATTAGATCAATATCTGGAAGAAGCGCACGCAACTCTTCTTCAAAAAGCATCACGTGTTTGCGCACGATGGGTCTTGTCCTTTGATCGCCTTGAGCTTGATACCGGTGCAAGGATTTGAAGGAATGATCTTGAGACCGCATGCGTGATCCAACAGCATAGAGGTGGCGGTCAAGATGCGTTTTGTGATCGTTCACGTTCTCTTGCAATCGGTGAGCATGCCAACGACGTCTACTGATGTCACGCGTGCACTGGACGCGTACCAAGGAATGGAAGGACGACCTGGTCGTAGTCGTAGTTGCGATATCTGATGGTGTTACTGGCGAAGGCTGGTTCCACGAGACATTTTTCTCTGTAGTCAGTGAGCAGTTCACGCATGGTCCATGCGGCCTGCATCCGGCTCTTTTCCTCCTGCTTTTCGATCGCAGGATCGCGCCCCTCATCAATGGCCACCCGATAAGATCGGGCCTTTTCGCGTGCAATAGATAAAGAAATGTCGGGGTAGTTACCGATTGTTATTTCTCGGCGCCGGCTTTTTCCAATGCGATAGCGAAGCACCCAGGCTGCAGTCCCAGCTGGAGATAAGGTGAATGTCAAACCATCACCATCAGATTTGGCGGCGGTAGTGCCTTTTGCGATCCAATTCCTGATTTGGATGTCACTGAGAAGGTTAGTGAGTTTCGCCATGTAGCCCCCGGGTGATTGTGGGTAGCTAAGCGGAAAAAGCATTTCTAGCTACCCACCTAGCTACCCACCCTATGTGAGATGTAGGGACACATCTTGACACGCTGTGGAACCGAAAAACAAGGACTGGTGCGGGTTTGCGCGAGGGGTGACACGTCTTGAAACGTTGTGGCACACACATGAAGATCGCAGGTGGCGATTTTTTCATTGGAGCAGCGGCCTTTTGCTTGACGCTTCCGTAAGTAAGGAGCGTAGGGAAATAAGAAGTCGAATATTACAGGAACTCATTTCATAACGCCCCCTGTGACGATTCTTGTCCAGGCGGCCGGCGTTCGTAGTTGCCGACGAATGAGTTCTTCCCCGACGACGTAAATATTTCGCTATTTTCATCGCCGATTTCGAAAAACTCCCTTAATCAGCTTCGCGGCAAATGATGTGTTGCTGTCGCGCAAAAATGTAACAAGTCTGACATGTTGGCTGCATAGCATGCCTCTCGTCCCTCGTTGTTGCTGCAGGCAACGGGCCGGCATCCATTGCGATTCCCTGTCCACTTGTTATCTCTCGGTGTTTCATGACAAAAAAAATTGCCGTAGCGGCGCTCCTGTCGTGCGTCTTCATTCTTGCCGGCGTGGCTTCCGCACGTGGCGCTTCCCCAGGCAGTTTCGTGACGGTGTATGGCGTGATCGACGTCGGCATGGAGTATCTCAATAATGCCGGCCGCGGACGAGGCGCCGGCGGTTTGCTGCGGTTGCACTCGGGCGGTTCCAGCACTTCGCACCTCGGCTTCAAAGGCACTGAAGATCTGGGCGGCGGGGTGCAGAGCTTCTTTCAACTGGAAAGCGGTTTCCTGGTCGACAGCGGCGCACGCTCGGATCCCAACAGCTTCTTCAACCGGCAAGCCAATGTCGGCTTGTCGGGAGCCTATGGAAAGGTCTTGGTTGGAAGAAGCGAAAGCACGACCGGCGACTTCTACGTCAACGATCCCATCAGCAATAACTATTCCTGGTCGGGAGCGAGTACGCACATGCGCGGCGATCGAAAGGATGGCGTCCTGGGTCGTATTTCGAACGTACTGAAATACGAAGGGCAGTTCGGCGCTTACCGCGTCGGCGGCAGCTACGGCTTGGGCGAGTCGGTCGGCAGCTACAGCGGCAATGCCCGGTATTCGACAGGATTGCAATACCTGGGCAGCAGCGTGACCGGCGTAGTGACGTTCGACCGCGAAAACAGTGTTCATGCTTTTCCAGGCTACGACAGGGCGTCGAACATCCATATTTCCGGTTCCTACACCCGCTCGCTTGCCAAGTTTTTCGTCGGCTATCGCCGGCACGCCAAGCATGCAGTCACGGCAAGCAGGGACTTGCGCAGCGACTTTGTGTGGATCGGCGCAAGCTATCTCCTGTCGCCGGCGACAACGCTAAGCGGCGCGATATATCACGTGGACCTGCGCAACGATCCCAAGGGTAACAATGGCAATCCGACCATGTACGCGGCCCGTATCAAATATGCCATGTCGCCGCGGACGTCGCTTTATCTTACCGGTGCCTATGCCGTCGTTAAAAACAGCCAGCCGGCAGGCGTATCGAACTCCGTGAATTCCTATTCGGAAAACGGTGCGCAAGTGGGAATCAACCTGGGCATGACCCATCGGTTTTGATGCCCGCCATGCATTTAACGTCGGTATATGCCCCGTCGTAGGAAAACGCAACGGTGCTGCTCGGTGGGACCAGCCTTGCTGCACGATGCCGTCCTTGCGGCCAAGCCATCGCTCCCGCCAGCAACATCGCCGTTGCCCGCATGGCCAGGCCCATCTGAAGCGGTATTATTTGAAGTGATAGTTGATCGCCACCAGCCCCATGTTCTCGGTGCTGTGGTTGACGATCGGGCTGTTGGCGATGCCGTTGCCCAGCCATTTGCGGCGGAAGGTGACGTTCGCGACCCAGTTCTCGGCCACGGGCATTTCGATGGTCAGGCCCAGCATCGGCGTGGTCGAGGCGCCGGCATGGTACTCGCGGAAACCGCTGGCGGTTGATTCCTGCCCGGTCACGCCGTAGAAGTAGTTGTTGTAGGAGCTGCTGCGGCGCTCGATGCCGATCTGCGGGTAGAAGCTGGCGCGGCCGAGGTCGAATTGCGCCGCGTAGACGGCTTCCAGCAGCGTGCCGTGCGATTTGTTGACGTCGTAGAAGGCGTTGAGGAAGAACGCGCCGAAACGGGTTTCCTGCAAGGTGCCGATGCCGATCGGCACGGAATTGGAGCGGCGGTTCAGGCCGCGCTCGGCGTCCATGTGGTCAAAGTTGACGCGCGCCGCCAGTTCCAGATAGCCCGCGCCGAATTTGACGGTCTTGACGCCGAAGGTATCCAGGCGCGCGAAGAAGCGGCCGTAGTCGAAGTAGGCGTACGGCAGCACCTGGGTGACGTCGCTCTTGCCGAGGATATTGCGTTCAAGGCGGAATACGCCCGGGCCGATGTCGCCGCGCAGGTGGTCGGGGAAGTCGGCTTCCGTAGCTTGCTGGGCCGCGGCGTGGCCGGCGAACGACAAGAGCAGGGCGCACAGCAGGGTTTTGTTCATGTTGGCTTTCGATGGGTGGAATGTAAGCGGTGTGATGAGGCAGGGCGTTGCGGCAAGGCCGTCGGCGTCGTCAAAGTGGCATCTTGCACGAATAATGGTCCCCGCATCAAGCCCGGACTTTTCTTTTGACGAAGGCGTTCTCCGGTTTGAGCGGCTTGCCTTCGCAGGTGCGCAACGTAATCTTCGGAATCGGCTTGCCGCTGTCGCGGTCGACCATCGGCGCGATGGGTTCGCCTTTCTTGAACAGATGGCCCTCGCCCCATTGGCGCAGTCCCAGCACCACCGTGAACAGTTCCTTGCCCTTGGCGGTGAGGATGTATTCCTGATAGGCGCTGCCGTCGGAGGCCGGGGCGACGTCGAGGATGCCGGCGTCGACCAGGTCGTGCAGCCGCGCCGACAGGATGTTCTTGGCCACACCCAGGCTCTTCTGGAACTCGCCGAAGCGGCGCATGCCGTCGAAGGCATCGCGAATGATCAGCAGCGCCCAGCGGTCACCGACCACGTCAATCGACCGCGCTACCGGGCAGGGATCGCTCATGAGACTTTTCCGCTTGGCCATCGTATTGCCGCTTCCTCGTGCTTGTCTGATGGTTGCATTTTAAAACTCGCTCGCCTACACTTCAACTGGTTTTAATTTGAAACCACATGGCAACAATCAAAAAGGAGCGAAACAATGGCGCAAAACGATGGCGGAGCAGGAGCATGCCGGTTCGAAGAAGCCGGTCCGGAGCGTGCATCCGCTGCGATGCCGCGCGCCATGGTGTTGTTGTTTGCGATGGCCTGCGGCGTCAGCGTCGCCAACGTCTACTATGCCCAGCCGCTGCTGGACGCCTTGGCGGCGGAGTTCGGCTTCAGCCAGGCGGCGGTCGGCGTGGTGGTGACGGCGACTCAGCTCGGTTCCGCGCTGGCCCTGGTGCTGGTGGTGCCGCTCGGCGATTTGCTGGACAGGCGTCGCCTGACGCTGGCGCAGTTGCTGCTGCTGTTCGCTGCGCTGGTCGCGGTCGGGCTGGCGTCGTCGCCGACCTGGCTGCTGCTCGGCATGCTGGCGGTGGGCATGTTGGGCACGGCCATGACGCAGGGATTGATTTCCTATGCGGCGGCGCTGGCCGCGCCGCACGAGCGCGGTCGCGTGGTCGGCACGGCGCAGGCAGGTGTAGTGATCGGGCTGCTGCTGGCGCGCACCCTGGCCGGGTTGATCGCCGACGTCGCCGGCTGGCGCATGGTGTATGCGGTATCGGCCGTGCTGGCGCTGCTGATGCTGGCGCTGTTGCATGGCCGCCTGCCGCATCGTGCTGCGGACGGCGGCGGCGCCCGCTTGTCGTATGGAGAGTTGCTGGCGTCGATGGCGACGCTGCTGCTGCACGACCGCGTGCTGCAAATTCGCGGCGTCATCGCCATGCTGATGTTCGCCGTGCTGAACATTTTCTGGAGCGCGCTGGTGCTGCCGCTGCGTGCGCCGCCATATTCGTTGTCGCATGCGGCAATCGGCGCCTTCGGCCTGATTGGCGTGGTTGGTACGCTGGGTGCGGCCAAGGCCGGCAGTTGGGCCGATCGCGGACGCGGCCAATGGACCAGCGGTGTGGCGCTGGCGCTGCTGGCGGCGGCCTGGCTGCCGTTGTCGCTGCTGTCCTGGAGCCTGTGGGCGTTGGCGGCTGGCGTGCTGTTGCTGGACCTGGCGGCGCAGGCGATCCACGTGACCAACCAGAGCATGATTTTTCGCGCGAATGCCACGGCCCATAGCCGGCTGGTGGCTTGCTACATGATTTTTTACGCGGTCGGCAGCGGCGCCGGGGCGGTATTGTCGACTGCCGCGTTCGCGGCGTCGGGATGGGTCGGCGTATGCGTGCTGGGCGCCGCCGTCAGTGTGCTCGGCTTGCTGTTCTGGGCCTGGAGCCTGAGGCACATGCCGCGCGCGTGAGCGCAGCCGGGGAACTCAGATCCGCTCGCTGGCGAGCACGATGACGCGCCCCAGCAGGATGCAATCGGGTTGCTCGAATTCCAGGCGAGGGTAGCGCTTGCCGGCAGTGTTGTCAGAGGTCATGAACCAACGCCCGAGGTCCAGCGCCAAACGTTTGATGATGGCTTCGCCGCGGTAATTGATCAGATAGACCGCGCCATCCTGCAAAGCGGTATCGTCGCTGTTGACCACGACGACATCGCCTTCATGCAGACGCGGCGCCATGCCGGCGCCGGTCACTGCAACAGCGAATAACTTGTCGGCATGCAGACCGTGGGCCTTGAGCCAGCTTCTCGGGAATTTCCACAGGCACAGCGCCGGTGCAGTCTCCTGCATGGATGTGCGCGCCGAGCCGGCCGTCAGCGCCAAGACGACCTGGCCGATGGTGACGGCGTCGTCGCTATCGGTCTTCGGCGTGGGACGCACGACATAGGGCGTCGCCAGTTCGGCGACGGCGAACTGGTCAAAATACAGCGGGCCGAGGTGCAAGCGCTCTTCCAGCGCGCGGGCGGCTTTCTCGCCAAAGCCCTGGCCGTCGCGGTAGCTCGACGAAAGCAATTGCGCCAGGCGCGACTCGCTCATGCCGCTGGCGTCGCAAACCTGCCGGCGGTCGCCGTCGTAGCGATCCGCGATCAAGGCTAGCAGTCGTTTCCGTCGATGTTCATGCATGTCCATGCCTGCATTTGAACGCAAATTTAGCATTTGGTAAATTAGCTTTTGCTTGACTTGTCTGTAGCAGATGCTAAATTGTCGTTATGACATTGATCGACTATCTCAATTCCGTTCCGATGGACAGGCGCGCCGCGCTTGCTGCGTACTGTGAGACCTCGTTCGACTACCTGCGCCAGATCGGCTATGGCAATCGTCCGTGTTCGCCGCTGATTGCCGTTTGTCTCGAACGCGCGTCGCAAGGAGTGATCACCCGCAAGGCCTTGTTTCCCGACGACTGGGCCAAGCTGTGGCCGGAGTTGGACGAAAAGAACGACTGAATCCCGCCCGCATCTCTGGATACGCCATGCCCCTGCTCAAAACATCCCTGTGCCGGACACCCGGCGGTTTTCTCTCGTTGCCGGATTTCTCCGCGACGGACGCCCAGGTCGCAAACCTTGTGCAGTTTTCACTGATGGCCGTGTTGTTCGCGCTCCTGCCGGCGATGTTGTATTGGCAGTATCGCCGGCGCCGCTGGTGGACGATGGGCGCCGGGGTGACCGCGTTCATCCTGGCGCTCGATCACCTCATGCTCAAAGACCGCGGCAGCATATGGCAGACGATGGCAGCGACGGGCATCCTGTGCGGGCCGTCATATTTGGGGCTGACAGTGCTGTGGGCTGGCCTGCGCAGGCTTGGACGCGCGGTGAGCGGCGGCCGGGCGGCGCCATTGTCGGTGTCGGACCGGGTCGTGATTGCGCTGCTGTCAATCGTGGCGCACCTGTTGTTCTTCATCGCGGCGACGACTGCAGACATCGCCAGCGCGGCGCTGCTCAACGTCATTGGCGACTTCATCAATTGCCTGTACCACTTGGCGCTGCCGGTTGATATCCGAAGCCACAGCGATCAACTGAACATGCTGTTTGCTGCGCTGCCTGCATTGGTGCTGGCGACGCTGTTGCAGGCCTGGCTGCGCCGGCATCGCGCCATCATCCCACCGGCGCCGTTGCTGCTGCTGCGATGAGCGCGATGATAGCGATGATAGCGATGCGCCAATAAAAAAGCCGTCATCTTGCGGATGACGGCTTGATTGCGGAGCGCGCGCACTTGCACGCGCAACTGACATGCGCAACTTACGCGCGCGCTTTGTGCGACTTCTTCGCTTCGTTCAGCAGGAAGGTCGTCAGCAGCGGCACGGGACGACCGCTGGCGCCCTTGGTAGCGCCGCCGCGCCATGCGGTGCCGGCGATGTCCAGATGCGCCCAGGTGTATTTCTTGGTGAAGCGTTCGAGGAAGCACGCCGCTGTCACGCTGCCCGCCGGCTGGCCGCCGATGTTGGCGATGTCGGCAAAGTTCGACTTCAGCTGTTCCTGGTAGACGTCCTGCACCGGCATGCGCCACGCCGTGTCGCCGCTGGATTTGCCGGCTGCCAGCAGGTCGTTGGCGAGCTGGTCATGGGCGTCGTCTTCACGCGTGAACAGGCCGGTGTTGTGATGACCGAGGGCCACCACGCAAGCGCCGGTCAACGTTGCGATGTCGACCACGGCTGCCGGTTTGAAGCGCTCGACGTACGTCAGCGCGTCGCACAGGATCAGGCGGCCTTCGGCGTCGGTGTTGAGCACTTCGATGGTCTGGCCCGACATCGAGGTGACGATGTCGCCCGGCTTGGTGGCGCGGCCCGACGGCATGTTTTCGCAAGTCGGGATGACGCCGATGACGTTGAGCTTCAATTGCAGTTCGGCGATGGCGCGGAAAGTGCCCAGCACCGAAGCGGCGCCGCACATGTCGTATTTCATTTCATCCATGCCGGCGCCCGGCTTGAGCGAGATGCCGCCGGTGTCGAAGGTGATGCCCTTGCCGACCAGCACAATAGGCGCATCCTTGGATTTGCCGCCGAGGTGCTTGAGGACGATGAATTTCGGCGGTTCGTCGCTGCCGTTGGTGACCGACAGGAAGCTGCCCATCTTGAGCGCTTCGAGTTGCTTGCGGTCCAGCACTTCGATGCCGAGCTTGTATTCCTTGGCTAGTTTCCTGGCGCTGTTGGCGAGGTAGGTCGGGGTGCAGACATTGCCCGGCAGGTTGGCCAGGTCCTTGCTCAGTTCCATGCCGTTGGCCAGCGCCACGGCTTCGGCCAGGCAGGTCTTGGCGGCGGCAGTGGCCGCGGTGGAGACGGCGACGGCAATCTTCTTGACGCCGGTCGGGGCGGGATCTTTTTTGCTTTTCAGGACGTCAGAGCGGTAATTGTTGTCACGTGCGGCCAGCACCAGCGCGCGAATGGCCCAGGCCGCGTCGCGGCCCTTGATCTTGTCCAGCGGCAGCGCCACCAGCGCATCGGCGGCGCCGACGGTGGCCAGTGCGCGTACGGCGCCTTGTGTTGCGGAGGAGAAACTCTTGTCAGCAATTTCTTCATCGGCGCCCAGGCCGACCAGCAGCACGCGTTCGGCGGCGACGCCGGCCAGACCGCGCAGCAGCAGGGTGGAACCGGGCTTGCCGGTGATGTCGCCGGATTTCAGCGCATCGCTGATCGCGCCCGATTTGTCCAGGGCTTGCGCAGCTTGTGTCAGTTTGCGGTTTTCAAAAACGCCAACGACGAGCACACCGGTCTTGGCGGTGCCGACAGAGGTTTTTGCGTCCAATGTTTTTATGCTAAAGTCCATCGCTTGTCCTTAGTTTGCTAGTTTTTGTTTGCATCAATCTACCTCTGCGATTATAAGCCCCGAATGATTTTTGAGCGCGCTCTTCGACGCGAATTGATGAGCACCGCCGGCGCAGTGTTCACAACGCTATTTACGATCACCCTCACCGTGATGCTGATCAAGATCCTCGGTCAGGCTGCCGGCGGACAGGTGAGCTCGCAGGACGTGCTCGCGCTGATCGGTTTCCAGGCGCTGAACTACATGCCGGTGATCCTGATCCTGACCGGTTTCATTTCGGTGCTGCTGGTGGTCACGCGCAGCTACCAGGATTCCGAGATGGTGGTGTGGTTCGCCTCGGGCCTGAGCCTGACGCGCTGGATCAGGCCGGTGTTGCGCTTCGGCTGGCCGATTATCCTGTTGACTGCGGTATTGAGTTTTGTCGCCACCCCGTGGGCCAACCAGCAAAGCGCGCAATTCCGCGAGCGCTTTGAAAAGCGCGAAGACATCGCGCGCGTCTCGCCCGGCAAGTTCCAGGAGTCTGCCACCGCCAACCGCATCTTCTTTGTCGAAGGCATTTCCGGCGACGCCAACAAGGTCAAGAATGTCTTCGTCAATACTTTCCGCGACGGCAAGAACAGCATCGTGGTCGCCAAGGAAGGCGAAATGGAAGTCGACAAGGACGGCGAAAAATTCGTCGTCATGACCAAGGGCCGCCGTTACGACGGCATGCCGACCCAACCCGATTTCCAGATGGTCGAATTCGAACGTTATGGCTTGCTGGTGGGCGGGCAGTCGCAAGCGGCGGCCGGCGACAAGTCGGCGCGCGCGCTGCAGACCTGGGAGTTGCTGGCGCAGGACACCCAGTTCACGCGCGGTGAACTGCTGTGGCGCATGGCCTTGCCGCTGATGGCCTCGACCCTGATGCTGCTGGCGATTCCACTGTCCTTCGTCAATCCGCGTGTGGGCCGTTCCATGGGCTTGCTGGTCGCATTGCTGCTGTTTGTCGTGTACAGCAACACCGTCAGCGTGATGCAATCTTCCGTGATCCAGAATCGTACTTCGTTCCTGCTGGCCTGGTGGCCGGTGCATCTGGTGGTGGCCTTGCTGGTGATCGGCCTGTTCTTCCTGCGGCTGAAGGTCAACAGCCACTATCATCCCGCAGTCATGTGGTCTCGCGTACGGCGTG